>Ga0101944_10000339_pt1 | contig 142937 bp, 128 predicted proteins | sample DewCreD2012metaG_FD_75245 | JGI IMG/M metagenome (GOLD analysis project Ga0101944, IMG submission 75245) | Hot spring sediment bacterial and archeal communities from British Columbia, Canada, to study Microbial Dark Matter (Phase II) - Dewar... ...
GAGATCCTGGGGATGGACATTCGCGGGCACACGGTGCACCGGGTGTGGGTCGAGCGGGCCTCGGAGATCGCCCGCGAGTACTACCTCTCGATCACCTTCGATCGCAGCGCGAAGAAGCCGCTCTTCATGTTCACGACCGAGGGCGGCGTCGACATCGAAGAGGTGGCCGCGACCAAGCCGGACGCCCTCGTCCGGCTGCACGTCGACCCGCTCGAGGGCTACCGGCCCTGGCAGGGCCGGCACCTCGTCTACGGAGCCGGCGTCTCGGACGCCGCCGAGCGGAGGCAGATCGAGGAGATCGTCGGGCGGCTCTACGAGGCCTTCGAGCGCTGCGAGGCGATGCTCTGCGAGATCAACCCGCTCGTCGTCACCGAGGAAGGCGAGGTGCGCGCGCTCGACGCGAAGGTCACGGTCGACGACAACGCGCTCTTCCGGCTTCCCGAGATCGCCGAGATGCGCGACCTCGCGGCCGCGGATCCGCTCGAGGCGCTCGCGCGCGAGAAGGGCGTCACCTACGTGAAGCTCGACGGCGACGTCGGCGTGCTCGGGAACGGCGCCGGGTTGACGATGTCCACCGTCGACGTCGTGACCTTCGTCGGCGGCAGGCCCGCGAACTTCTGCGACCTCGGCGGCGGGGGCGACGCGCAGGGAGTCGTCGACGCGCTCGAGGTCATCACCCGCGATCCGCAGGTGCGGGCGATCTTCTTCAACATCTTCGGCGGCATCACCCGCTGCGACGAGGTCGCCCGCGGCATCCTGACGGCATTGGCAGAAGTGAAACCCGTGGTCCCCATGGTCATTCGGCTGGTGGGGACCAACGCCGAAGAAGGTCGCCAGCTCTTAGCGCAGGCAAACATGATCACCGCCGAAACGCTGGCAGACGCCGCCCGCAAAGCGGTTGCCGCAGTGAGTCAGGCAACAGGAGGTTTCCCCGCATGAGCATCTTAGTCAACAAAAATACCCGCCTGCTGGTGCAGGGCATCACGGGCAACGAAGGGCTCTTCCACACTCAGCAGATGGTCGCCTTTGGCACGCATGTGGTCGCCGGCGTGACCCCCGGCAAGGGCGGCGAATGGGTGCTGGGGAACATTCCTGTCTTCGACTCGGTCAAGGTGGCGGTAAACGCCACCGGCGCCAACACCTGCGTGTCGTTCGTGCCGGCGCGTTTTGCCGCCGATTCGATCTACGAGGCTGCCGACGCCGGCGTGCCGCTGATCGTCTGCATCACCGAGGGCATCCCGGTGCAGGATATGATGCGCGTGCGCAACTACCTGGATCAAAAGGGCGTCCGGCTGGTGGGACCCAACTGCCCCGGCTTGCTCACCCCCGGCGAAGCCAAGGTGGGCATCATCCCGGGCAACATCGCCATCCCGGGAAATATCGGCGTGGTCTCGCGTTCAGGGACGCTGACCTATGAAGTCCTGTATGCCCTGAAGATGGTGGGCAAAGGCGTCAGCACCTGCGTGGGCATTGGCGGCGACCCGATCAACGGGACAAACTTCATCGACTGCCTGGAAATGTTCAACGCCGACCCCGATACCGAAAAGGTGGTGCTCATCGGCGAGATTGGCGGCACAGACGAAGAGAAAGCCGCCGAGTACATCGCCAAATACATGAAGAAGCCTGTGGTCAGCTTCATCGCCGGTCAGACGGCGCCCCCCGGCAAGCGCATGGGGCACGCCGGCGCCATCGTCGAGGGCGGGTCGGGCTTGGCTGCTGATAAGATCAAGGCGCTCAACGCCGCTGGCGTCAGCGTGGCGGCGCATCCAGAGGAAATCCCCAGCCTGTTGTAAGGCGCCCGCCATCAAAGGCGCTTCGTCCCTCCAGGGGAGGGGGGCTGAAGGCAATCCATCGCCTTCGACAAAACCAAAAACAGCCAGCGCCAACCGGCGAACTGGCTGTTTTGATTATCTGGATTGAACAAAGAAACTAGTGTGATTCCAGGTACTTGATCGCCTCGCCAACGGTGGTGATCTTCTGCGCTTCCTCGTCGGAAATTTCACCCCCGAACTCATCCTCGAAAGCCATGATCAGCTCGACCAGGTCCAACGAATCCGCCTCTAAATCCTCTCGAAACCGCGCCTCGGGAGTGACTTTGGCTTCGTCGACCCCTAACAGCTCGACGATGATTTTCTTAACCCGCTCATAGGTATCTGACATGGAACGCTCCTCCTTGCAAGAATTGATAGCTTAGTTAACCGGGGTTATTGTAACCCGGCAATCTGATCTGTCAAGACCTTTATCGCGGTGCGTTGACAGGCTCATCCTGGACTGGTAAGATTACTTCACCCTCCGAGAACACCGAGCCATGGAAAAAGTTACGCCGATTGGCGCCCGAAAATCCGATCACATCCGCATCAACCTGGAAGAAAACGTCCGTTCTGGTTTGACAACCGGGCTGGAGCGTTACCGCTTCATACACCGGGCGCTGCCCGAGCTTGACCTGCAGGCGGTGGACCTGAGCCAGGTCTTGTTCGGCAAACGGCTCGCCGCCCCGCTGCTCATCTCCTCGATGACGGGCGGCACGCAGCAGGCAAGCGAGATCAACCGCCGGCTGGCGGCGGCTGCCCAGGCGACCGGCATTGCCATGGGCTTGGGGTCGCAGCGGGCGGCGCTGGAACACCCTGAACTGGCGGAGTCCTTCCAGGTGCGCAGCGTTGCGCCGGACATTTTGCTCTTCGCCAACCTGGGCGCGGTGCAGCTCAACTACGGCTATGACGTGAATCACTGCCGGCGGGCGGTCGAGATGATCGAAGCCGACGCCCTGATCTTGCACTTCAACGCCTTGCAGGAGGCGCTGCAACCCGAAGGCGATACCCGCTTTGCCGGTTTGCTGAGCAAGGTGGAGGCGGTCTGCCGGGCGCTGCCGGTGCCGGTGATTGCCAAGGAAGTAGGCTGGGGCTTCTCGGAAAAGGACATCCAGGGGCTGGCGCAGGCAGGCGTCGCCGCCATCGACGTGGCAGGCGCCGGGGGCACGTCCTGGTCGCAGGTCGAGATGCACCGCGCCCAATCCGAAGCGCAAGCCCGCCTGGCTGCCGCCTTCATCGACTGGGGAATCCCCACCGCCGAGTGCATCCAGCTCATCCGGCAGGTTGCCCCGCAGCTCGTCATCATCGCCAGCGGAGGACTGCGCAGCGGGCTGGATATTGCCAAGTGCATCGCGCTGGGCGCTTCGCTCGGCGGGATGGCGTCGCCCTTCTTGAAAGCTGCCGTCGAGTCGGTGGAGAAGACCATCGAGACGATCGAAAGCCTGCGGGAAGAGATTCGCATCTGCATGTTTGCCGCCGGGGCAGGCAGCCTGGATGAACTCAAACGCACACCCCTGAAATCCATCCCAGAATGATTTTCGAGGCAACCCCCATGTCCTTCGACACGCTCACCCATGAAATGCTGCTCCAAATCGAAGATGAACTGCGCCAGACGGTCTCTTCCAGGCTCTACCGCAAGGAACTGGAAGAGCTGCTCAAGATGGTCTCGCATCACATGGGCTGGAACGAGGAGAACCCCGCCGCCCGCGGCAAGCGCATCCGTCCCCTGCTGGTGACGCTCACCTGCGCCGCCGCCGGAGGAAACTGGCTTAAGAGCCTGCCCGCGGCGGCTGCCGTCGAATTGATTCACAACTTTTCGCTGATTCACGATGACATCGAAGATAACAGCCCGCTGCGCCGCGGGCGACCGACGGTTTGGACGCAATGGGGCGTCCCGCAGGCAATCAACACTGGCGACGCCATCTTCACCCTGGCTCATTTGAGCCTGCTGGGGCTGGAAGACACCTGCGATGCCGGTACTGCCCTGCAGGCGGCTGCCATCTTGCAGGATACCTGCCTGAGCCTGACGCAGGGACAGTTCCTGGATATCTCCTACGAAAAACAACATGCCGTCAGCCTGGAATCGTATTACATGATGATCAGCGGCAAGACCGCCTCGCTGATTTCCACCTGCACCGAGCTGGGAGCGTTGGTGGCAAATTGCAGCTTCGACCTGCGCCAATGCTACCGCGAGTTCGGTTATTTCCTGGGAATGGCGTTCCAGGTGCAGGATGATTACATGGGCATTTGGGGCAAGGAAGAACTGACCGGCAAGTCCGCCGAAAGCGACCTGGCAGCGGGCAAGAAATCGCTGCCGGTGTTGTATGGCTTGCAGCAAAAAGGCGCCTTTTACCAGCGCTGGCTGCAGGGTCCGATTCATCCCGAAGAAGCGCCTGCGCTGGCGAAGCAGCTCTCTGACGAAGGGGCAGAAAGCTATACGAAACAAACAGCCGATTTGCTCACCCGCCAGGCGCTACAGGCATTGGAGGAAGCCCAGCCCGCCGGCAAGGCTGGCGAAGCGTTGCAGACCCTGGCGCTGCGGCTGCTGAACCGAGCCCATTGACCGGGCTCAAACGAAATCCCGGAAGACGACGTTCCCCAGCAGACGCCCCCGGCGGCTGAGGCGCAGCCGCCCGCCGCCATCCAACCATTCCAACAAGCCCAGGCGCGCCAAAGGCTCGATGACCTGCCCGTAGCGTTCCGCCAGGCTGACGCCAAAGCGCCGTTCGAAATCCTCGCCGGAAACGCCCTCCTCCGCCAGCCGCAAGCCCATGAGCATATATTCTGACATCATCGTTTCCGGCGTCAACCGCGTCGCCTGCTCAGCAGCCGGGCTGGCTGGGAAGGCAGGCTGACCGCCGCCAGCCGCCATCGGGTCTGCTGCCATCGCCTGGATATAGCCCGCGGGCGAAGCGATATTCACCGTGCGCACCCCGCCGGCAAAGCCGTGCGCCCCGGCGCCAAACCCCAGGTAGGGCAGCGAGCGCCAGTACTGCAGGTTGTGGCGGCAGGTCATCGCCCCCAAATGAGGATGCAGCCGCGCCCAATTCGAAATTTCATAAGCCAGGAAACCCGCCCGTTCCAGCCGCTCTGAAGCCATCTCGTACATATCCGCCGCCAGGTCGCCGTCTGGTTCAGGCGCCAATCCGCGGTCGACCCACTGCGCCAGGGGCGTGCCGGCTTCCAGGGTGAGCGCGTACAGCGACAGGTGATCGGGCTGGAGGCTGAGCGCCATCGCCAGCGTGCCCTGCCATCCGCCCAGGCTCTGCCCCGGCAGACCAAAGATCAGGTCCAGGTTCAGGTTCTCGATTTCTGCCTGGCGCGCCCACCGCACCGCCTGCGCCACCTCCTCGAGCTGATGCTGACGCCCCAGCAGAATCAATTCTTCTGCCTGCGCCGATTGCATCCCCAGGCTGAGGCGGTTCACCCCCATGCCGCGCAGGTCGCGCAGGTAACCAGGCGAGACCGTCCCCGGGTTTGCCTCCAGCGTGGCTTCCAGGTCTTCAGCGCAATCAAACGCCTGGTGAATGGCTTCGAGGATGGCGGCGACATCACCGGCTGGCAGCAGCGAAGGGGTGCCGCCCCCGAAGAAAATGGTATGAACGGGCAGCCGTTCGCCTGCCAGCGCGGCGACCCACCGGATTTCGCAGCATAAAGCCTGCACGTACGCCGGAATCAGGCTTTCCAAGCCGGCGTAGGTATTGAAATCGCAATAAGTGCAGCGCCGCCGGCAGAAGGGGATGTGCAGGTAGAGGCTGAAAGGAGTCATGGCTGCCATTATAGCCGTTTGGCGCGGGGTGAGACAAGAGCAAAAAAGGCTGGTATAATCCGCAAGCCAAAACATGGCAAGACAAGCTTATGACAACCGAAACACCTTCTACCCCCACAAAATTATGCCCCACCTGCGGCAGCCGCCTGCCATTGGAGGCTGTCCGCTGCCTGGTCTGCGGGGCTGACCTGGGCACCAGCGAAAGACCTTCGCAGCCGGCAAAGGTCGTCCAGGGCGGCAGGATGCCTACCGTCACGCTGAGTATCCCAGTCATCCTGCTGCTGCTGGCGCTCTTCCTGACGCTCGGGGCAGTGATGGTTTACCTGGCGCTGCGTTCTGCGCCCGAAGTGGTCGTCCCTCCCACGCCAACCGCCACGGCGACGATCACCGTGACGCCAACCGCCACACAAACCGAAGCGCCGCCGACCCTGACCTTCACCCCTGAGCCAAGCCCCACGCCGCTCACCTACCTGGTCAAACAAAATGACACCTGCATTGGCATTGCCGCCTTTTTTGGCGTCTCGGTGCAGAGCATCGTCACGTTGAACAATCTGCCCGCCGCCTGCGACAATTTGTACATCAACCAGCCGCTGCTCATCCCACAACCCACTGCCACGCCCACGCCGCTGCCTTCAGCCACGCTGGGACCTGCCGAGCAAACCGAAGCCGCCTGCGAAAAAGTGCTCTACACGGTGAAAGAGAATGACACGCTGGGCGGCATTGCCAGCGCCTACGGCTTGCCCATCGCTGCCATCCAGGAATACAATGGTTTACCCAACGAAGCGGTCTTCCTGGGACAAACCATCACCATTCCGCTGTGCAAGCGCTTTGCCACGCCCGGACCGACCCCCACGCCAACCCCTCCACCGCCCTACCCGGCGCCCAACCTGCTGCTGCCGGCTGACGGCGCACCGTTCACCCTGGCAAACCAGGTGATCACGCTGCAATGGGCTTCAGTGGGCACCCTGCGGGAAAACGAAGCGTACGAGGTAGCCATCGAGGATGTCACAGCGGGCGATGGCATCCGCAAGCTCAACTACGTCACCGATACCAAGTTCATCATCCCCAACAGCTACCAGCCCTTCGGTTCCACGCCCCATGTGTTCCGCTGGACGGTGAGCGTAGCGCGCCAGACCGGCACCGATGACAACGGAAATCCCATCTGGGTTTCGGCAGGCGCAACAAGCACGCCGCGCGTCTTCACCTGGACGGGGATCGCCGGGGCGACGCCGACGCCCTAGCCCGCCAGCGCCGCTGAGCGAAAGCAAAAGGCTGTCCGGGGTGAGCCTGGACAGCCTTTTTTCTTCATCCGTTTTCCTCAGCCGCTTTTCGCTTTCAGCGCGGCTTCTTCCAGCATTTGCGTGGTCACCGACTTGGGGCGCTCGATGGGCTGCCCCAGGGCGCGCGCCCACACGGCATTTGCCGATACCCCCAGGACGCGGCTGACGCCAAACATCACTGTGTAAAAATCGAACTGAGTGACGCCGTAATGATATTGCAGCACGCCGCTGATGGCATCCACGTTGGGCCAGGGGTCTTTCGCCTTGCCCTGTTCCAGCAGGACGCCCGGCACCACCTCATACACCAGCGCCGCCAGGCGGAAGAGGTCATCTTCTGGGAAGTATTTCTTGGCGAACTCGAACTGCGCCGTGAAACGCGGGTCGGTCTTGCGCAGGACGGCATGCCCATAGCCTGGGATGACATGCCCGCTTTGCAGCGTGTGCCAGGCATAAGCGCGCAGCTCATCCTTGCCGGGCACGCCGTTATACTTGCGGTAAACGTCCAACAGCCAGCCCAGGCACTCCTGGTTCGCCAGCCCGTGCAGCGGACCCGCCAAGCCGTTCATCCCCGCCGATGCTGCATAATAGATATCCGACAGCGACGAAGCCACCAGGTGGGTGGCGTGCGCGCTGACATTGCCGCTTTCGTGGTCAGAGTGCAGGATGAAATAAAGCCGCGACAGGTCGGCGTACTGGGGATTCTGGATGCCCATCATACAGGCAAAGTTTCCCCCCCAATCGAGGGAACAATCGGGCAAAACCACTTCACCGCCCTTGTACTTCAGGCGGTAGATGAAGCTGGCAATTCCCGGCAGCTTTGCCGTCAGGTTCATGCTGTCTTCGAGCATGTATTCCCAGTAGTCGTTCTTGTTGACGCCCTCGGCATACGCCTTGGCAAACAGCGACTCGCGCTGTAATGCCAGGATGGCAGTCGAAAACATGGTCATCGGGTGGGTGTCTTCCGGCATTGCCCGTAATATGTCGAAAATGTAGCCGGGCTCCTCGCCGCGTTGGCGCCATTCCTGCTCGACCGCCCATGCCTGCTCAGCCGTGGGAACCTCGCCCACCAGCAGCAGGTAATACAACCCGCCCACGTAGGGCATCTCGGCGCCTGCCGGCTTGGGCAGTTTTTCCAGCAGCTCCGGGATGGTAAAACCGCGGAAGCGGATGCCTTCGCTCGGATCGACATAGGAGATATCCGTCACCAGGCTCTTGATGTTGCGCATCCCGCCGTACACCTGCCCAATGGTGACCTCATCGATCTTGACATCGCCGCTTTCTTTGAGCAGCTTGCGGACGCGTTCGCGCCAGTCAGGCAGGATTGCCGCAATTTTTTCCTTCAGCATCATGTTCGAAACTCCTCGTCTTTAGAATTGAACCAACTGGCGCAGCGCGGCGATCGTCTGACTGACCGCTTCTGCCGATTTCATCAGCATTGCCTGTTCATCCGGCTCGAGCTGATACTCGATGATTTTCTCGACGCCCCTGCGTCCCAACTGGACGGGCACGCCGAAGAAAATATCCTTCAAGCCATACTGACCATCCAGGTAGGCGGCTGCCGGGACGATGAGGTGTTTATCCTTGAGAATCGCCTCCACCATCTGGGCGACGGCGGCTGCCGGGGCGTAATAGGCGGAGCCAGTCTTGAGCAGGCTGACGATTTCGCCTCCGCCCTTGCGCGTGCGGTCGACGATTGCCTCCAGGCGGTCCGCCGGCAGGATGTCCCGCAGGGGAACGCCGGCGACGTTGGAATGGCGGGTGAGCGGCACCATCTCATCGCCGTGCCCGCCCAGGACATAACAATGGATATTTTCCACGCTGACGCTCAATTCCATCGCCACGAAGGCGCGCATGCGGGCAGAATCCAGGATGCCTGCCTGACCCACCACGCGCTCGGGCGGCAGATTGCCCACTTTCATCGCCAGGTACGCCATGGTATCCAGCGGGTTGGTCAGGATGACGAAAATCGCCTCAGGAGAAAGCCGCGCCGTTTCTGCCACGGCTTTGCGGACGATTTCAGCATTGGACACGAGCAGATCATCGCGGCTCATGCCCGGCTTGCGCGGCAGACCAGCCGTAATGACCACCACGTCAGAGCCGGCGGTGGCTTCGTAATCGTTGCTGCCCACGACATCAACGTCCTTCCCAACCACCGGCAGCGCCTCCTGCAGATCGAGCGCCTTACCCTGCGGCATGCCTTCCACGATATCTACCAGCACCAGGTCGGCGATCTCCCGCTCCGCCAGCCAATGGGCAGTGGTCGAGCCGGTCATGCCGGCTCCAATAATGGACACTTTACTCTTCATCGTCACTTCTCCTCAGGCAAGCAATTATACCTGCAACGACTCCAGGAAGCGAATGGCTTGCATGGCAGCCGCCGCGCCCATCCCGGCGGAGGTGACCACCTGGCGGTAATGCGGATCGCCCGCCTCGCCAGCCACAAAGACGCCCGGCACGCTGGTGGACATCAGGACATCCGTCTTGAGATAGCCGCGTTCGTCGATCTCGAGCTGACCGGCGAACAACTGTGTATTGGGGTGATGCCCGATGAAGATGAAGATGCCTTCGGTGGGATAATCTTGCACCTCGCCGCTGACCACGTTTTTCACCCGCACCGCCTGGACTTTATCTTTACCCAGGATTTCGGTCACGACCGAATTCCACATGAATTTGATCTTTGGCTCGGCAAAGGCGCGCTTTTGCAAAATGGCGCCAGCCCGCAGCGCATCGCGCCGGTGGATGATGGTGATCGAACGGGCATAGCGGGTCAGGAAGAGGCTTTCTTCCAGGGCGCTGTCGCCCCCGCCCACCACCACGACATCTTTGTCCTTGAAGAACCAGCCATCGCAGGTGGCGCAGTAAGAGACGCCTTTGCCAGTCAGTTCAGCTTCACCGGGCACGTTCAAATGCACCGGCGTCGCGCCGGTGGCGATAATCAGCGTCTCGGCTTTATACACCGACATCTCGGTGGTCACGGTAAACGGGCGGCGGGATAAATCGACCGAAGTGGCATATCCATATTCGATTGTCGCGCCAAAGCGTTCCGCCTGCTTTTGGAACAGCTCGACCAGTTGCTGCCCGCCCACGCCCTCCGGAAAGCCGGGGTAATTCTCGACCGTGTGGGTCAGAGACACCTGCCCGCCCAGCTCGAGACCGGTGAGCACCACGGGCTGCAATTCGGCGCGGGCGGCATAAAGCGCCGCTGAAAGTCCGGCGGGACCAGAACCAATAATCAAAACCTTGACGTGTTTTTCTTCTTCTTGTTCGAGTTGACTGGGAACAGCCGAAAGGTTAAAATCCATTTCTTCCTCCAGGGTAGAATTTCCTATATATCAGATGAGCAAACCGCCTGAAACGTTACATTATAATTATCAATTGTACTCCAGCCATCGAAAGACAAGCTAATTTGATGGGAACTCCGCATTTATGGTATGCTTGCAGCCATGTCCCTGCTAAACCCACCGGCAATCCAGCAATTATACGAGCGCTTTCACCAGCCCATCGCCGCGTTCGACTGCGGGAAGAAGTGCTCGCCGTATAACGAGGGCGGCATCCCCTTCTGCTGCGACACGCGCCACATGGTGCCAACCGCTTACCTGGCAGAGTGGGCATACCTAAAGGCGAACACAACGCTCTGGCGATTGTGGGACGGCAACAGCCGCGCCGAAACGCGCCGCCTGCAATCCGAGGCGCCGCCGGGTCAGGTGTTGATCGCCTGCCTGGGGCACAAGCAATGCCAGCGGGAATTTCGCGCCCTCACCTGCCGGGCGTTTCCCTTTTACCCTTACTTCGATTCTGGCGGTCGCTTCCTGGGGCTATCCTGCTATTGGGAGTACGCCGACCGCTGCTGGGTCATCAATCACCTGGAAGTGGTTTCGCCAGATTACCGCAATGAATTCATCGCCGCCTTCGAAACGCTCTTCCAGCTCCAGCCAGCCGAAAGAGAGGTGTATCAGCGCCATTCCGCCGTGACCCGGCATCTCTTTACCCAAAAACGGCGGACGATTCCCCTGCTGCACCGCGATGGCTTGCTGTACAAAATATCGCCCCGCAATGAGATACTGCGCCCCGCGCGCGCGGCTGACCTGCCCAAGTACGGTCCGTACCGCATCGCAGCGCAACTTCCCTTTCCAGATGAACTGCAATGACCACACAAACCTTAACCGCTTCTGAATTTACCCTGCCGAACCTGCCCCGCACCGACCGGCGCGGTCCCGTGCGCTGGGTGTTTTCCTACGCCGTCCGCTATTGGTACCTGTTCTTGCTGATGATTGCAGGCGCCATCAGCAACGCCGTCCTGGCGAGCTTCGTCCCGGTGTTGACCGGGCAGGCGTTCAACAACATCCTGCTCGACCCGCCGCTGACCAACACCCTGATCAGCATTGCCCTGATGATCGCCGGAACGCAGACGCTGCGCGGCGCCCTGCAGTTTGGGCGCAACTTTGCCGCAGAGCTGATTGCGCAGCGCGTCGAGCGGGACATCCGCGAGGAGCTTTACGTCAGCCTGCTGGGCAAGAGCATGACCTTTCACAGCCTGCAGCCGGTGGGCGATACCATGGCGCGGGCGACCAATGACGTGCGCGAGGTGAACTTCCTGTTCAGCCCCGGCTTGAACCTGGTCATCGGCTCGCTGAACTTCTTGTTTGTGCCCTTCTTCGTCGCGCCGCGCTATCACCCGGCATTGCTGCTCACGCCGACGCTTTTCCTGATAGGCTATCTCCTTGCCCTGTGGCAGTACCTGCACGAGCTGAACCCGATCACCCGCGACGTGCGCGCCACTTTCGGGCAAATGAACACCCGCCTGGCTGAAGCGCTGGACGGCATCGAAACGGTCAAGGGCATGGCGCAGGAAGAGCGTGAGATCGACCGCTTCGGAGAAAACGCTGCCCGTTACCGCAACGCCATCGTGCGCCAGGGCGATGTGGAAGCCCGCTTCATCCCCATGCTCCTGCTCGTCCTGGCAGTCTCGGGCGGCTTGCTGCACGCTGTCATCCTCTTCCGCCAGGGTCAGCTCGATATTGGCGGCGTCATCGCTTATTTTGGGCTGCTGCAGTTGTTTGGCTTTCCGACCTTCACCTCCATGTGGGCGTACTCGCAGGTCTCGCTGGGGATTGCCGGCGCCCGGCGCATTTTAGACCTGATCAACCGCGAGAACAACCTCGATCAAAACCTGGCAGGTGAAGCGCCCGTCATGAAAGGCGAGGTCGAGTTCCGCGATGTGTCTTTTGGTTATGCCCCTGGCAAGAACGACCTGGAGAATATCCGTTTCAAAGTGCTGCCTGGTCAGACCGTCGCCATTGTCGGTCAGACGGGCTCGGGCAAGACCACGCTGATGAAACTGGTCAACCGCACGTATGACGTGACCGCCGGCGCCGTGCTGATCGATGGCATTGATGTGCGCCGCTGGAACCTGGAAGCGCTGCGCAAGCGGATTTCGATCATCGAACAGGATATCTTCCTGTTCTCCCGCACCATCCAGGAGAATATCGCCTTTGGGAAGCCCGGCGCCACCCAGGAGGAGATCGAAGCTGCCGCCCGGGCTGCCCAGGCGCACGACTTCATCATGGAACTCAAGGATGGCTACCAGACGGTCATTGGAGAGCGCGGCGTGACCCTCTCCGGCGGACAGCGCCAGCGGCTGGCATTGGCGCGCGCCTTCCTGACCGACCCTGCCATCCTGATTTTGGACGACTCGACCAGCTCGATCGACAGCGCCACCGAAGATAAGATTCAACGCGCCATTTACGCCGCTGCGCACGGGCGGACGACCTTCTTGATCACCCACCGCCTCTCGCAGATTCGTTGGGCTGACCTGATCATCGTCCTGCGCAAGGGCAGGGTGGCTGCCATCGGCAACCACGAGCAGTTGCTGGCAACCTCAGAGGCTTACCGGCGAATTTTCAGCGAGTCATAGGAGCCTGGCATGGGATTCTTTTCTAACCTCGACGTCGAAGCTTACGACCGTCAATACACCGACCGCCAGTTGATTCGCAGGATGTCCTCTTACCTGCGACCCTACCTGGGGAGGCTGGCAGTGATCACCGTGCTTTTCCTGGTCAGCGCGCTGGCGGGGGCGTTATCGCCGATTATCGTCTCGCGGGGGGTGGATATCGTGCGCCTCAGCCACACGGCGAGCGCCATCTGGCTGCTCTTCAGCGCCATCTTTGGCGTGGGCGTGCTGGGCTGGGTATCCAACTGGCTGCGCCGCCGCCTCACCGTCCGCACGCTGAGCGATGTGGAACTCAAACTGCGCTCCGATGCCTTCCAGGCTGCTGCCCGTCATGACCTGTCCTTCTACGATGAAATTTCCTCCGGTCGCATCGTCTCACGCATCACCTCCGACACGAAAGAATTCGGGCAATTGGTGGTGATGATCACCGACCTGTTCTCGCAGATCGTCCAGGCGGTCTTCCTGGGCGTTGCCTTGCTGCGCATCGACCTGCGCCTGTCGCTGTATCTATTCGCCTTCCTGCCGGTCATCTTCCTGTTCGCGGTGGCTTTCCGCAAACTTGCCCGCGCCGTCACCCGCCAGGGGATGCGCGCCATGGCAAACGTAAACGCCGCCATCAAGGAAACGGTGAGCGGCATCGCCATCGCCAAGAACTTCCGCCAGGAAGCCTCGATCTATGACGAATTCAAGAGCGCCAACCTGCAGTCCTACCGGGTGAACGTCCGCCGCGGGCTGGTTTTCGCCTTCGTGTTCCCGTCGCTGTCCATCCTGGGCGGGATGGGTTCTGCCCTGCTGGTCTATGTTGGCGGGCTGAGCGCCGCCCAGGGGGCAGTCACTGCGGGCGCCTGGTTCCTGTTCCTGCAAAGCCTGGACCAGTTCTTCTTCCCGGTGATGAACCTGAGCGCCTTCTGGACGCAAGTTCAATCGGGTCTTTCAGCAGCAGAGCGGGTCTTTGCGCTGATCGACGCCGAAAGCTCAGTGCAGCAAACCGACAACAAGAAAGTCTATACTCTCAGGGGCGAAATTGTCTTCGAGCACGTGGAATTTCGCTACAACCAGCAGCAGAAAGTGTTGGAAGACTTCAACCTGCACATCCAACCTGGCGAGAACATCGCGCTGGTAGGGCACACCGGCGCCGGCAAAACATCCATCGCCAAACTCATCGCCCGCTTCTACGAGTTTCAGTCAGGGAACATCTACATCGACGGCATCAACATCCGAGAGCTGGATTTGAACAGTTACCGTTCCCACCTGGGAATCGTCTCGCAGGTGCCGTTCTTGTTCTCGGGCACCGTGGCAGAGAACATCTGCTACGCCTGCCCCAGTGAAGCGACCCTGCGCGAAATCGAAGCCCTGTCCCGTCAAATCGGCGGCGGCGAATGGCTCGAAGCGCTGCCCCAGGGGCTGCTCACCGAGGTGGGCGAACGCGGTTCGCGCCTTTCGATGGGGCAGCGCCAATTGGTCTCGCTGATGCGCGTCCTGGTGCAGCGCCCGGCAATCTTCATCCTGGACGAAGCCACCGCCAGCATCGACCCCTTCACCGAATGGCAAATCCAGCAGGCGCTGAACCTGATTCTCTCTCAGACGACCAGCATCTTGATCGCCCACCGCCTTTCCACCGTCAAAGCCGCCGACCGCATCATCGTGCTGGAAAAGGGGCGCATCATCGAGGAGGGCAACCACAACTCCCTGCTGGCGCAGGGCGGGCATTACGCCTCGCTGTACAACACGTATTTCAGGCACCAGAGCCTGGCTTACGCCGAACAGGCGCGCCAGCTTGCCCAGGCAGTGACAGGAAGTTGAAGCGAGATACTTGCAGAAGCTGCCGCCCTGACATAAAATAGGAACATGGCAGGATCGAGGCTGAGATGAAAGCAAAGATCACCGGGTGGCTGAAGCGCACTCCCGTCCTGTTAGCCAGCATTTACCTCTTCCTGGCGCTGATCCTGCTGGTCATCGCCCCCCTCCTCGCCGTCCAATGGAATCAGAAACCTTTTATCGGCGCGTTCGTCGAGCACACGCTGGCATTGAACTCCTCCGGACCAAGCCAACCGACAGGAGAATGGGCGCTGCAAAAGCACCGCCTGCCCTTTGGCTACCGCATAACCGCCTTGAATGGCGCGCCCATCGCAGATATCCACCAGCTCAACGCGCGGCTGCGCGACTTTGCCATTGGCGACCAGGTCACGGTATCGCTCGTCTCCCCCCAAGGCGAGGTCGCCGCCTATCCGGTGACGCTGGCGCCGTTCGATTTCCGCGATTTCCTGGCGTATTTCATTATCCCGTACATCATCGCCCTGATTTACTTTGGCACGGGCGTGTGGGTATTTGGCTTTCGCCGCCGCGACTCCAGCGGGATAGGTTTTGCTATCTTTGCCGCCTCTGTCGCCATTGGCATGGCGCTGCTCTTCGACATCCTGACTACCAACCGCCTGGTCGCCTGGTGGACGCTGGCGGTCAACCTGACCGGCGGCGCGCTGCTCACCCTGGCGCTGATCTTCCCCGAAGAATTCAAGTTCGTTGCTGCCCGCCCCTACCTGAGGTTTGCCGGGTTGCTGCCGGCGCTGATTCTGTTCTTGTTTGCCTTGCCCACGCTCTACAACCTGGACGCCCCGCTGGATTACGCCCTCCGCTGGCGGCTGGGATACATCTTTACCGGCGTCGCCATCCTGCTGTTCCTGGCGGCGACCATCTACCGGCGCATCAAGTCCACCTCGCCTGTGGTCAGGGAACAATCCCGCTTGATTCTCATCGGCGCAGCGTTTGCCTTTTCGCCCATCGGCATCTGGTTCTTTGCCACCGTCATCTGGCATAGCTTAGCCTTTTCGCCGTTCCTGCTGCTGCCCGTTGCCATTTTCCCCCTGGTGATCAGCTACAACCTGGCGCGCTACCGCCTGCTGCGCACCGATGCCATCCTGCGGCAGGTGGTCATCTACAGCCTCATCATGCTGCTGGCAGGGGCGGCGTATGCCTTCCTGGTAGCGGGCTTGACGTTGTTCTTTGGTTCTGCAGTCAACCTGAACAATCCCTACGCCATTGGCGTCCTGCTTTTCCTCATTGCCTTCCTCTTCAATCCGCTGGTCACCCGCATCCAGGGGCTGGTGAATGCCGCTTTCGCCCGCGGGCAAACCTTTTACCGCGAGCGGGCGCAGGCTTTCAGCCACGACCTGACCCAGGTGGTCAGCCTGCAGGACATCACTACCCTGCTCAGGCGTTACATCAATGAAACGCTGGCGCCCCACCAACTGCACATTTTCATCTTGAACTCCCTCAGCAACCAGTACGAAGCCATCGCCGATGAAAGCGGCAGTCCCACCAGCGATCTGCGCTTCAACCGTTCCAGCGCGCTGCCGTCGCTGCTGGCTTCGCAGCGCTCGGCGATTTTCATCGGTGATATGAACACGCTGCCGGCAGCCTTGAAGGTCGAGCGCGCCCGCCTGAACCTGTTGGGAGCGCAGTTATTCGTCCCGCTCCCCGGTCAGCGCATGTTGACCGGCTGGGTTTCGCTGGATAACCGCCGATCCGGCGAACCGTTCCGCCAGCAGGACATCGTCTTCGTGGAGATGCTTTGCGACCAGGCGGCGCTGGCAATCGAGCGCGCTCAGGTGGTTTCGGACCTGGAACAACGGGTGCGCGACCTGAACACCCTCACCCAGCTTGCCCAGGGAATCAACATCACGCTGCAATTCGACGACATCCTGGAGCTCATCTACGCCCGCACGGTTCAAACGATCAAGACGGAGGATTACTGGATTGCCGCCAAGGACCGCACGACCGGCTTGATCGTTTTCCAGTTCTACGTCGAAAACAACGAACGCCTGCCAGAAAAGGAAAGAATCCCCATCCCTGCCGGTCAGGGTCTGGAAGAAGCCATCATCTACTCCCAGCGCATGATTCTGACCGATGATTACGAGCACGAATGCCGCAGCCGCGGCTTGCTGCCGGTCACCAGCGGACTTTTCGCCTGGATTGGGCTGCCAATGAACGAAGGCGCCAATACCATCGGAGCGATCTGCCTGGGCAGCCGCGACCCCACCGTGACCTTCACCGAAGAACAAATCAAGATGCTGCAGGCAATCGCCGACCAGGCAGCCGGCGCCCTGGTCAAGGCGCGGGCATTGGAAGAAGCCGAATTGCGCGCCCGGCAGCTCACCACCTTGAACGAGGTGGCGCGCAGCATGACCTCCACGCTGGACCTCGACCTGCTGCTGAACCAGATTCTGAACAAAGCCGTGGAGATTTTGAACTGCGAAGCTGGCAGCCTGCTGCTGCTGGATGAAGCGACCGGTGAACTGGTGTTCGAGCAGGTTGTCGGTCCGGTCGCTTCCAGCCTGCTCAAGACGCGCATCCCTGCCGGCAAGGGATTGGCTGGCAGGGCAATCGAGACCCGCCAGGCGGTCATCGAGAACGATGTCCGCCGGTCGCAGGATTGGTCGCGCCGCCAGGATCAGCAGACGGGCTTCAAGACCAATGACATCCTGGCAGTGCCGATGATCAGCAAAGACCAGGTGATTGGCGTCATCGAAGTGATCAACCGCAAAGACCGGCTGCCCTTCACCCAGGACGACCAGGCGCTGCTCACCGCCTTCACCAGCCAGGCATCCATCGCCCTGGAGAACGCCCGCCTCTACACCCTCACCGACCAATCGCTGCGCGACAGCGTGGAGGAGCTTTCGGTCATGCAGCGCATCGACCGGGAGTTGAACGCTTCGCTGGATGTGCGCCGCGCCATGCGTATCACGCTCACCTGGGCAATGCAGAAATCCCGCGCCAACGCCGGGCTGGTGGGAATCATCGAGGACGAAGGGGTGCGCATCATGGCGTCCGAAGGTTACGCCAGCGAGCTGGAACCTTACCAGGAAGCCCTCCTGCCCATCGCAATGCCCGCCCTGAAGGCATCCATCGAGACCGCTCAGCCGCAAATCCTGACGCGCAAGCCCGGCGCCAATGGCAATGAGCGGGTGATTTACCCCGGCGCGCTGGAACAGCTCATCATCCCCATCCGCCGTGAGTCGACGGTCATCGGCGTCATCCTGCTGGAAAGCGCCAATGTCAACACCGTCGCCGAGGAGAGCACCCGCGAGTTCCTTTCCCGCTTGAGCGACCATGCCGCCATTGCCATCGCCAACGCCCGGCTGTATGCCGAAGTCCAGGCTGCCAACCAGGCAAAATCGGACTTCGTCTCGCTGGTGTCGCATGAATTGAAAACGCCCATGACTTCCATCAAGGGATACACCGACCTGCTCGCCAACCAGGTGGTGGGACCGGTGAACGAGAACCAGGCGAACTTCCTCGCCACCATCCGCTCGAACGTGGACCGCATGGCAACGCTGGTTTCAGACCTGGCGGACGTCTCCCGCATCGAATCGGGGCGGCTCAAGCTGGAACCCATGGCGGTGCCGGTCAGCGAGATCATCGAAGAGGTGGTGCGCTCGACGCGGGGGCAAATCGAAGAAAAGCGCCAGACGTTGACCCTCAACATCCCTCCTGACCTGCCGGCGATGTGGGGCGACCGCACCCGCCTCATCCAGATACTCACCAACCTGGTCAGCAACGCTTACAAATACACGCCGCATGAAGGCGCCATCGTCATTGCTGCCGAATGCACCGAGAACATGTGGAACGAATCCAGCCCGCGGGTGATTCACATCTCGGTGAAAGACAGCGGATACGGCATCAGCCCGGAGAACCAGAAGAAGATCTTCCAAAAGTTCTTCCGCTCGGATGATGAGAAAATCCGCGACGCCCCCGGCACCGGCTTGGGCTTGAACATCACCAAGCAGCTCGTCGAGCTGCACGGCGGGCACATCTGGTTCGAAAGCGTCTTCCGCGTAGGCACCACGTTCCACTTCACCATCCCCATTGCCGAAGCCGCCTGATTCAGGAAGGATATCGCATGCCACTCTCAGCCAGCGTAGGTCACGCCCAGGGTTTGGACGCCCGCGAAACCGCCTCCCAGGCAGCTTTCAACGCCATTGCCAAATCTGCCCGCAAGCCGGTGTTGACGGGTTTCGTCATCGCCTCGGATTACTTCAACTTTACCCAGGTCATCAGCGGCGCGAGGGCAATCGTGGGCGACGCGCCGTTGATTGGGTTTTCTACCTCAGGCGAGCTGACTGCCGCCGGAAGCTTTCAAAAATCGGTGGTTGTTGCCCTGCTGCTGGGCAGCAGCCTGCAGGCGCGGGCAGATTGGTGGCAGGATTTCGGCGTAGATAGCCTGAGCGTCGCCCAAAAGATGGCGGCTGCGTTACAGCCGGGCGGCTCTGACAGCCTGCTTTTCATCGCAGCCGATGGTTTCAGCGGAAATGCCCAGGAAGTCTGTCAGGCTCTGCCAGCAGGCGCTTATTCTCTTGCCGGCATCCTGGCAAGCGGCGACCTGAAGGGCGGGCGCACCTATCAAGCCGGCGGGCAGCAAGCCGGCAACGGCGGTCTGGCGGCTGCTGTGCTGCAAGGGGACTTCGCGGCGGGAATCGCGGCTGCTACCGGCTGGCAGGAGGTGGGCGCTTATTTCACCGTGACCGGGGTGCGCGGTCCCTGGATTCAAACGCTGGATGACCAGCCCGCTGCCGAGGTCTATGCCCGCTGGCTGGGCTACAGCCCGCATGAGTGGACGCTGCCGCCCCTGAACAGGCTGGCGCGTCTTTACCCGCTGGGAATCGAAATGGACGCCGGCGCGCCGCTGCTGATACGCTCGCCGTTGAAAGTAGAAAACGACGGCAGCCTGCGCCTGCATTCGCCGGTGGCGGTGGGCAGCCTGGCGCACATGATGGCGGGCAGCCTGGAAAGCTGCATGAGCGCCATACAGCAAGCGGTCGCCGAAGCCCGCCAATCGCTGGGGAATTCGCGCCCGCTCCTGGCGCTGATCTTCCCAGACCTCGCCTGGCAGATGCTGCTGGCGACCAAGCCCGGCGCGGAAGCCATTGCAGCGCACAAAATCCTGGGGGACAGCGTGGCGGTCGCCGGCGGCTATGTGCTGGGGCAGTTGAGCAAAACGGGCAACGCTGCCCAGTTTCAGAACCAGCACATCCTGGTCATCCTGATTGCGGCAAAAGAGTAGGCAGAACACCCTTTAAACGCGCAAGGCGCACCTGACCCGGGGTGCGCCGTGCGCATACTAAGGAGGAGGAGAAAGGAACAACCAACCGCCGCGGTTACGCGGGAGTAAACTCGACTTTTGGCAGGTGTTGAAGCGCAGCCTGAATCGCTTCGCTGGGATACTCGTAATCTTCCAGCTTGCCGCTCAAATAGCTTTGGTAAGCGCCCATGTCGAAATTGCCGTGCCCCGAAAGGTTGAACAAGATTACCCGCTTCTCGCCCTTCGCCTTGGCATCCAGCGCCTCGTCGATGGCAGAGCGGATGGCGTGAGCCGATTCGGGCGCCGGGATAATCCCTTCGCTGCGGGCAAACTGGAGCGCTGCATCGAAGGTCGCCAGTTGCGGCACCGCCACCGCTTCGATCAAGCCGGCGTTATAAAGGGCGCAGATGCTGGGCGCCATGCCATGGTAGCGCAAGCCGCCAGCATGAATGGGCGGCGGAACGAACTCGTGACCCAGGGTGTGCATCTTGACGATTGGCGCCATCTTGGCGGTATCGCCGTAATCGAAAGTATAGACGCCCTTGGTTAATGAGGGCGTCGCCTTCGGCTCCACTGCCAGCAGGCGCGTGCGTTGACCGTTGCGCAGGTTCTCGCGCAGGAAGGGATAGGCAATGCCGCCGAAATTCGACCCGCCGCCCACGCAGCCGATGACCACGTCGGGATATTCACCTGCCATGTCCATCTGCTTCAGCGCCTCTTCTCCAATTACCGACTGGTGAAGCAGGACATGGTTGAGCACCGACCCCAAGCCGTATTTCTTGGCGCCGTTGGAGGTCGCTGCCACTTCGACCGCTTCCGAGATGGCAATCCCCAGCGAACCGGGGCTGTCGGGGTCGGCGGCGAGCACCTGGCGACCGTAATGCGTCTGGTCGGTTGGGCTGGCAAACACCTTTGCGCCGTAGGTTTCCATCATCACCCGGCGGTAAGGCTTCTGCTGGTATGAGACCTTCACCATGTACACTTCCAGGTCCAGACCAAAGAAGTTACACGCCATTGCCAGCGCGGAGCCCCACTGACCGGCGCCGGTTTCGGTAGTCATGGCTTTGGTGCCGCCGATTTTGTTGTAAAACGCCTGGGCGATGGCTGTGTTTGGCTTGTGGCTGCCGGCAGGCGAGACCCCTTCGTGTTTGTAATAGATATGCGCCGGGGTGCCGAGCGCCTGTTCCAGGCGGCGGGCGCGGATGAGCGGCGTTGGGCGGTACAGCTTGTACACTTCGCGCACTTCCTGGGGAATTTCGATGTAACGCTCAGTGCTCACCTCTTGCAGTATCAGCTCCATGGGAAAGAGCACTGCCAGGAAGTCCGGCGTCACCGGCTGCAGCGTCTGCGGGTGGAGCACAGGCGCCGGCGGGACGGGATTATCGGCGTTGATGTTGTACCAGAACTTGGGGACATCCGCCTCAGACAGTAGAAAACGGGTTTGATCAGACATGGCAATTCTCTCCTTTTCTATGATGATTTAAAAAATCAGCGTCCATCCCGCTGGGGACGAACGCTGCCTGTCCGTGGTGCCACCCCGGTTAGGCTGACTGCCAACCATACTGCTTAATCAAAAATCCCGCCGGTGTTGCGACGGGATCAAGAGCCAGCCTCACTCGTTGCGGGTACGACCCATACATTGGGTTTATACCCTTTACCCTGATAACGGTGGTAACTCCGGCGCGGGCTACTCCGAACATCTCGTTTTGCCCTGCAACTCCAAGGTCCATTCACTATCACCGTACAGGCGAAGCTCTCACCATTTGCTCCGCTCTCTGGACTGCCGTGCGATACTTACTCGTCCTTTTCGCAGTCTTTGGTTATTAAGTTGGGGGAATTATATAGAGTAACTCAAATTTGTCAAGAGTGTTTTTTTCTCACTTTTACCCTTTTCCCTTGGAGATCAGGGAACATTCCCCGCGCCCTTCGGGCGAGGGTCAGGGCGAGGGAATGTCCTCATCACGCCAGCCAGACCGCTCCAGTATCCTGAAGATCGAAGGCAAGGGATCTCTCTCTCCGGCTGGAATCGCCTCTCGGTGAACCTCCACCCAGTCTGCCTCCGAAAAATGCGGGAACCACACATCACATTGGAAGGTTGCCTGCACGATGGTCAAGTATAGTCGCTGCGCCAGCGCCATCGCCTGGGCGTAAATTTCGCCGCCGCCGATGATGAAAACTTCGCTTTCACCTGCCTGGCGGGCGGCATCCAGGGCGGCGGGCAGCGAAGGCGCCCAAAACGCCCCTGGCGGCAGCGCCTTTGGGCTGCGGCTGACCACAATGGATATCCTCCCCGGTAACGGCTTGCCAATCGAGTCGTACGTCTTCCTTCCCATGATCAGATGATGCCCCATGGTCAGCTCTTTGAAGCGCTTCAGGTCGGAGGGCAGCCGCCAGGGGACAGTCCCCCGGAAGCCAATCCCGCGGTTGAGGTCCATCGCGGCGATGAGTGCACAAATCATACCGAGATGGGCGCCTTGATAGCGGGATGCGCCTGGTAACCGACCAGCTCGATATCGGGGTAATCGAAGTCGAACAGGCTGCGCACTGCCGGGTTCAACCGCACCTCAGGCAGCGGATAGGGCTGACGGCTGAGCTGCAACTGCGCCTGCTCCAGGTGATTGAGGTATAGGTGGGCGTCCCCCAGGATGTGCACAAATTCGCCCGGCGCCAGCCCACACACCTGGGCAACCATCATGGTTAGCAGCGAATACGAGGCGATGTTGAACGGCACGCCCAGGAAGATATCTGCCGAGCGCTGAATCATCATGCAGGAAAGGCGCCCATTGGCAACGTAGAACTGAAAGAGCAGGTGGCAGGGCGGCAAAGCCATTTTGTCTATCTCGCCGACGTTCCAGGCAGAAACGATGAGCCGCCGCGAGTCTGGGTTGCGCCGAATCGCCTCGACCACCTGGCTCATCTGGTCAATCGTCCTGCCGTCGCCAGCCCGCCAGGCGCGCCACTGCACGCCATACACCGGTCCCAGCTCACCCGTTTCGTCTGCCCACTCATCCCAGATGGAAACGCCATGCTCCTTGAGATAACGGATGTTGGACTCGCCCCGCAAGAACCACAGCAGCTCATAGACCACCGATTTGAAGTGAATCTTCTTGGTGGTCACCAGCGGAAAGCCCTCTTGCAGGTCGAAGCGCATCGGGTAGCCAAAGACGGAGAGCGTGCCGGTGCCGGTGCGATCCGCCTTGCGCACGCCGTTCTCCAAGACGTATTTCAACAGCTCCAGGTATTGTTTCATACAGCGACACCATTAAGATGTGTTTAGCACGTTTAGCACCTGCTGCGGGTCCAAAGGCTGATCGCGCCCCTGCCAGAGGTGAGACCTTCCTGGCAGGTCGCGCGTATCCCAAAACAGCGCGATGCCATTGCCATCGGGGTCTTGAAAGTGCATTTCCCAGCAGATCAGATGGTCAATGAGCGTAACGTTGACGCCGGCATCGGTCAGGAGTTTATAGGCTCGAGCGAACTCGCTTTGGCTGGCAAGCTCAAAGCGCACAGCGTACAGACCAACGCCCTCAACGGAACTACCCGGGGCATTTGCGCCCTGGTTTTGCAGGGCAATCACGTGATGCGCCTGGCTGTTCGTCAGGAAGGCGTACGTACGCCCCGTCTTCTCCACCAGCTCCATCCCCAAGAAACGGATGTAGAACTGGATTGCCCTTTCCAGGTCACGCACTTTGAGGTGAACTCCGCTAAGCTGCGCCTGGTAGGGAGGGCGGTCAGGCAGCCCCAAAACCCCCGCCTCCTCCAGGCGGCTGGACAGCCAGGCGCTGACTCGCTCCAGACACTCTGCGTTCATGGCATGATCCATCTGATTGAGCAGGCGGGTTTCCAGCTTCACCGGCAATGCCGCCAGCAACTGGCTCGCCGCGCGCCCAATGCCCACCGGGCAAACACGGTCTTGCAAGCCATGAAGCTGCAGCACCGGTTTCCCCTGGTAACGCTTTGCTGCGCCGACCAAGGCGCGTATCTCCGGCGTGACCTGCCCGCTGACCAGGATCAAGCCTGCTGCCAGCTCTGGCTCGCTCAGAAACACGCTCAGCGCAATCACCGCGCCCTGGCTGTAGCCGAAAAGGTAAACCTGACTGGGATCGAACTTCAGTTCACGCGCCGCTTCCCTCAAAAAAGTCATCACTTCGCCGCGGCTGTATTCCGCCTGAGCCGCGTTGACAAATGACACCGAGCGGATACGCTCAACGTTGAACCAGGCATTTTGACCTCCCGCCTGGAGCGGCGGGCGCAGGCTCAGAATCATCAAACGGTCATCGAAGTGATTCGTCAGCCGTAAAAAGTCGACCTCGTTGAGGTCGTAGCCGCAGAAGAGCGCCAAAGCCGGCGGCTTCCTCAGGTTCAAGCGCGGGCGCCTTAACAAATAATCCAGGCAGAGTTGAGGCGTCTCTTCGACCATGGCTCTACTTTACTCGATTTTCAAGTGTTATGCAACTGCCATTTTATCAGGGGGCTTGGTCGCCACACCTGCCCACGCTGCAGCCCGGTAAGCAAATTGCCGTCTGAAAGAAAGCTAGCTTAGCTCGAAAAATAAACGCATGGTGAAAAGTAACGCCAATCTATTGACAGGTGAAATTCCCTGGTTAAAATAAGGACATCAAGGAGGCAACATGCCACTCTACGAATACATTTGCCTGGATTGTGGAAACCGGTTTGACGCACTCCGACCGATGAAGGAAGCCGATAAACCAATCCTGTGCACCGCCTGCACCAGCGACCACACCGCGCGCCAGCTCTCACTGTTCTTCGCCCAAAGCGATGGGCGCAGCGTAGCTGGAACGAGCGGCGGCGGCTGCGCCGGCTGCGCTGGAGGTTCCTGCGCCACTTGCGGGCATTAATTTTTACCATCCTGCCCGATTAATACCAAAAACCAAATAGAAAGGTTAAAGACGCCATGGAGTACACCAACTTAGGACGCACGGGTTTAAAGGTAAGCCGATTGTGCCTCGGCACCATGAATTTTGGTCCCCTGACCAGCGAAGAAGACAGCTTTGCCATCATGGATAAGGCGCTCGAACTCGGCATCAACTTCTTCGATACCGCCAACGTTTACGGCTGGAAGACGGGTGAAGGCGTTACCGAGAAAATTATCGGACGCTGGTTTGCCCAGGGCGGCGGGCGCAGGGAAAAAGTGGTCATTGCGACCAAAGTGTACGGCAAAATGGGCGAATGGCCCAACGAAAGCCGCCTTTCGGCGCTGCACATTCGCCGCGCGTGCGAGGAAAGCCTGCGCCGTTTGCAGACCGATCACATCGATCTCTACCAGATGCACCACATCGACCGCGACACTCCCTGGGAGGAAATCTGGCAGGCAATGGAGCAGCTCGTCTCAGCGGGCAAAGTGATCTACGTGGGTTCGAGCAACTTCTCCGGCTGGCAGATTGCCCAGGCGCAGGGCGAAGCCCGCCTGAGGAACTTCATGGGGCTGGTCTCTGAGCAGAGCCTCTACAACCTCAACGCCCGCATGATCGAACTGGAAGTGCTGCCCGCCTGCCGCGCCTTTGGGCTGGGCGTCATCCCCTGGAGCCCGCTGGCTGGCGGACTCTTAGGCGGCGTACTGCAAAAGATTAGCGAAGGGCGCCGCGCCAATGAACACATGCAGAAAGAAATCGACCAGCACCGTGCGCAGCTCGTCGAATACGAAGCGCTGTGCAAGGAGCTTGGCGAAAAGCCCGCCGATGTTGCCCTGGCGTGGATGCTGCACAACAAGGACATCACCTCGCCCATCATCGGACCCCGCACGATGGAACAATTGACCGGCAGCCTGAGGGCGCTCGAAATTCACCTCTCTGATGAGACCATGGCAACCCTCAACCGCATCTGGCCTGGTCCTGGCGGCGAAGCGCCCGAAGCTTACGCCTGGTAGTCGCTAAAGGAAATCCAGTTAGCCAGCCCTTGCAAAGTTATGAGGGAATTTAGAAGTACTGTTTACGAAAACAACGACAAAGTAAGTCATGCAGTTTCAGAATTTATACGAGAAACTGCATTATTAAATTGTCCTCTCGCCTTGCGCCCTTTCAATCGTTTTGACACCGCCAATACTGATTGGTGGTTAATTCCTTCAAGCGAATATCCCGCCTACAAGTTTGCTAAATTGTGTTTTCATCGTTATCCCCGAAACACAGATAGTATGCTTTACACTGGTTTTTATGTTGAAAAGGGCCTTTCGCCTCAATTGTCAAATTTGCCTGATGTTCAAAAGAAATACATCATGGGCAACGATTGGTTTTGGCATTCTTTTTTGAAGCAGACTTCCGAAGGGGTAGTAAGTCAAATAATTGAGCAAGTTTGCAGAAATACTGAAGCCGAAATTCGTATCTTGATAGAAGCAAACGAATTTAATAAAGTCCCAGAACCTGATATGGAGCGCCATGCCCCTAGTGATACGGCAGAGTTTTCAGTTTTCCCAACAAATCAGCAATGGAAAGTAATACAAGAAGGTCAAGGCGTATTGTCAAAACTAAGCCACGCAACCAGCATGAGCGAACTCAGCCAACAATTTTCAGCAATTAATGATTTGCGTTTTTATTGGGTTGACTTGGTAATGGGTGTTCGATTGAAGTATGCAGATAAGCATGGTTGGTTTGCTTCAAGCATTTGGGAAAACGCCTTAAAGCCCTGGGTTATCTTGTTCAAATAAAGGCTGGCTAAAAAAGCGTACAGCGGACGGTGGGAATTCTGCGACATTTTCAGGCTTTTTCTACGCCCAAGTGGCTACGCTCTTTTTTTTTACCTCTTTCGAGCGTTTTTGGGGTCAGGCGCTGCCTTCGATGACTTTCCTGACGAACGCCGCCAAAAAGACCATCAGGCTGCCCCATAGCAGAAGCGGAATGCTGAGCAGCGCCAGCGACCTGCCGCTCAATTGCGACAGGCTGAACGTGGGACCCGCCGTCGTTGCCCCTGCCAAGCGCTCTGCGCTTTGCCCGGTTGCGGTGGGCGTTTGCGTCGGCGCGGCAGTCTGAGTGGGCGCGGGGAACAGCAACTCGAAGGTCGCCTCCAGGCTGGGCGCCGGCGTATCCGCTGCAGCGGCGCTTGCTTCGGGCGTTGGGCTCTCGCCGGCAAGTCCTTCGGGAGTGGACGTCGCCTCGCCTTGCGGTGTTGGCGTGGGCGTGAGCGGCAACACCCTGCCCGGCGAAACGGTGGTCGCCAGCGGATAAGGGTTATACTCGCCGCCGGGCGGTATCGTGCCGATGGGATACGGATTCGGCGTATCGGTGTCCTTCGGCAGAGAAGCGCTGGTCATCGTGCTGGTGGGTGTGCTGGTGCGGACTGGCTGCCCGGGCGATGTCGCCGTGGCGGTCGCCGTGGGCACCCCATAACCCGCCGAGACCGGACCGATGATCACCCACTCGCCGTTCAAGTCGATGATTTCCAGTTTGTAATAATAAGTCACCCCGCGGGTGACCATATCATCGAGGTAAGTGTAGGTGATGCCTTCGCCCTGAATTGATTCGGAAAGCACAAAAATCAGCCGCTCATAGATGCCATTGGCGCTGGTGCTGCGCAGGACATAGAACCCGCTGTTATTGACCTCCGATGTGGTCGCCCATTCCAGTTCGATGCCATCCGCAACCGACCTGGCGCGAAAATAATCGATCACCGCCGCAGCCCTGGCAGGCTGTGTGAAAGTCAAAAGCAACGATATCAGCAGAACAATCCGAGATACTGTTCTCATGGGCTGAAAGTTATCGTCTATATCTTACCACAACGAATGTGCAACACTTGCATTACATAAAACTTGCAAGAACGTTATCAAAAGCCCTTGCTTTTCAGCAAAACCCCTTCTATAATCTCAGTATGAGCCAAGCATCGACCCTGTTCCGCTTGCAGCAAATTGACAGCCAGATGGATACCCTGCGCGCCCGCCTCGCCGAGCTGGAAGAACTGCTCAAGGACCAAGCGGCGCTGCAGGCGGCTCAGGAAAAAGCCCGCCAGGCTGAAGCCCAGCTCGAAGAAGACCAAAAAAAGCTCCGCCACGCTGAAACCCAGGTGCAGGATCACCGCTTCAAGATCGAACAGGATGAATCCACGCTCTATTCCGGCAAGATTCGTAATCCAAAAGAATTGCAAGATTTACAGCATGAAGTCGCTTCATTGAGGAACTATCTAGCAATCCTGGAGGATCGCCAGCTCGAACTGATGATGGTGGTCGAAGAGTCCGAAAAAGCTCTCCTGGCAGCCCGCCAGGAGCTGCTCACGGTTCAAGCCAGGACGGTGGAACAAAACGCGCAGCTCTTATCCGAAAAGAGCAATCACCTGCGCAGCCTGGAGCGGCTGGAAATCGAACGGCAGGCTGCCAGCGCCGCCCTGACGGCTGAGGAATTGCAGCTTTACACGCAACTGCGCCAATCGCGGCGCGGCGTTGCCGTTGCCCGCATCGTTGACCGCACCTGTTCAGCGTGCGGCGCGATGCTGACGCCCGCCCTGATTCAATCCGCCAGCTCGCCTACGGTGATGGCGCGCTGCGCCACCTGCGGGCGCATTCTCTTTCCAGGCTAAGGAGCTTTGGGAGTTCAGTCATGAGTCGAGTGCTTGACCTTTTACGGGAACCTTTCTGGCAGGGCTTTATCGCCGGGGCGCTGTTCATCATCCTGATCAGGCAGGTGGTCGCCTTCCTGCCCTGGTTATTCAAAGTCATCCGAAAAAGCGTGCAGCGCGCCCGCGAAAGAGCCATCACGGGCATCGGCACGCAAATGCGCCGGGATGTCTTTACCTATGCGCAGCGCCAGCACTTGGCAGCGCTGTTCTTCCCGCTGGATGAAATCCTCATCACTCCGCGCGTGCTAACGCCGCCCGTCGCCGCCTTCTCCGATGACACTCCCGAACTGGCGTTGGAGGATGTGGTGTCCCTGACCATCCCCTACCTGCCCGATTGGCCTCAAATGGGGGCTTTATACGGCGCGCCCACCCTCACGCTCCCCGAAGCGCTCGAAGAAGGCGCTAACCTCATCCTGCTCGGTCACCCGGGCATGGGTAAAACCGTTGCCCTGGCAAGCCTGGCATTGACCATCGCCCGCAGAGACCCCGCCGCCGGCAAGCTAAACGACTATACCCCCGTTTTGCTCCATGCCGCCGACCTGCTCCCCCGCTTGAAAACCAAGAAGACGCCTGCCCCAGTCCAGGTTTTGTGCGCGGCAGTCTCGCACTACACCTCGAAACGGACTGCGGCGCAATTGCCATCGTTCATGAAAAACGCCCTGGCAAACGGCAGAGTGCTCTTGCTGCTCGATGGCTATGACGAAGCCGGCGTCGAGGATCAGAATATCCTCAATGGATTCATTCAGACCCTGCTCGAAACCTACCCGCTCCTGCGGCTGGTCGTCGCCGCCATCCCCGGCAGCTTCACCCGCTTGCATCAATTGGGCTTGGCGCCGGTTGCCATCGCCGCCTGGAGTGAAGCGGAACGCAACAGGTTCATCCAGCGATGGCTCGAAAAATGGCGCACCTATGGAAACCCGCCCGAAACCCCCGCAGGAGAAAAAATCGATCCGCTGCTGCTGCTGAGCTGGCTGAGCCTGCGCGAGGTCAGCCTGACCCCCCTGGAGCTGACCCTCAAAGTTTGGGGCGCGCTGGAAGGCGACACGCTGGGACCTGAGATTCCCAACCTGATCGAAGCCCATCTGCGGCGCCTCACGGCAGGCATCCCAGACGCCACGGCAGTGCTCGAACGCCTGGCAGTCCAGATGATCACCAATAAACAGACCGTTGTCCCCGAACGGGAAGCCGCCACCTGGGTCAGGAAGTTCGCCGTATTGCCAGCCCAGGAAGCGGCAGAAGGCGTAGCAGCCCCGAAGCGGAAGAAATCAGCCGCGGCGGAGCTGTCGAGCGCGGTCTCCGACACCCTGTACCGCCTGGAAAGCAGCGGAATCCTGGTGCAGCAAAGCGACCATTCGCTGCGGTTTGCCCATTCAGTCTTTATGTTTTACCTGGCGGGCATCGGATTCGCCAGGTCGGGGCTGATGAATATCCTCGCCGAACAGCCCGACTGGTTCGGCAAGTACGAAACGCTGGGGTTTGTAGGCTGCTTCGAGGATGTCACTCCGGTGGTGCAGGTCATCATGGGGATGGACCAGGAGCCCACGCACTCTAAATCGCTGCGCGTGGGTCGCTGGCTGCGCATCTCGCCCAAACAGGCGACCTGGCGCGGGCTGGTCATGCGCTACCTGGTTGACCTGCTGCATCGCGAATACCTGACGCTGGGCATGAGCGGCAGAGCATTGACCGCGCTGGCGCTTTCGGGCGATCCAGGCGTCAACGTGCTGTTCCGGCAACTGATGAAGGGCAATTTCACCCACATCAAGCTGCTGGGCGCGCTGGGCGCTGGAATGGTATTCGACAGCAAGGCTGTCAGCGACCTGGAAGGACTTTTCATCGAGAATGATGTCTTGCTGGGAGGCGCAGCCTGCCTGGCGCTGGTTGCCATCCACACCAGGCAATCGCTGGAAACGGTGATGGCGCTGCTGATGCACGGCTCTGAGCCGCTGCGGCGCGCTGCCGCAGAAGCTCTGGCAAACGATGAGAAGGAAGGACATCCCGTGCTGGAAGCCGGCGCTTCCCTCGCCGAGGATTTGCTGGCGCGCCGGGCAGTGGTGTATGGCTTGGCGCGCGTCCGCCAGCCCTGGGCGGTGAGCCTGCTGGAAAAGATGGAAATCGAGGACTCGCAATGGGTGGTGCGCACCGCCGCCTCGCAGGCATTAGAAGACCTGCGAAAGCCTAACCTGGGCATTCCGCGACCGACAGCCCGCCTGCACGAGCAGCCCTGGCTGGTGGAGTACGCTGCCAGGCGCGGCATGGGCATTGCCCCCGGCAAGCCGGCGATGGACATGCTGGTCAGCGCGCTGGAAAACGGCGAAGCCAGGGAACGCCTGCATTGCCTGGAGTATTTCCGTCTGACCGGCATCCAGGGCTACCTGCCGCAGCTCTACCAGGCTTATTACGGTGGTCAGGCAGTGCTGCGCGAAACGGCGTTCAACACCCTGTGGCATTTCGCTGCCGCAGGCGAGGCGTTGCCCCCTGCCATTCAATTCGGCTTGGGCTGATTAACCGCTCATGCGGTTGAGAAGGCGCTGCTGAACGACGGCGGCATCCACATCCAAGATCGAAACGAGCTTTTCTCTGCCCGTTTCACCTGCCACGATATCGAGCCTGTCAACTGGGGCGCCGAGCACATCCGCCAAGAATTCGATCAATGCCCGGTTCAAATCCCCCTTTTCAGAAGCCGTCAGGCGAATCCTGACCACGCCGTTGTCCATCACCTCGACGATTTCATTCGCCCGCGCCCGCGGCGTGATGCGAACCGCCAACGCCGCCCCGCCTTCGCCGCCAACAAACCGGTGTTCTTTCTTAGCCATGCACTTCGCGCTCCCTTGATGGTGAAGTAACAGCTTTATTTTACCCCAGAACGCCTTAGCAGGAGGGTCACATCGACCGCAATAAGGCAATCAGAATCTGCCCCACGACCTGCACCAGCACCAGCAGGATGAAAGGGCTGAAATCGATCATGCCGGTCTGCGGCAGCAGCCTGCGGATGGGGTTGAGCAAGGGGTTGATGATTCGGTCCAGGTTCTCCCGGATCGGATGATACGGCGACAGGAAATAAGAGAGAAACACGTTCACAATGACCAGGATGGTGATCAACCGGATGAGCATGTCTATGACAATGATGATAAAGTCCATGTCCGATTCCTTTTCTATTCGTATTTTCTCGGTCCGAAGATGCTCGTCCCAATGCGTACCCAGGTGGCGCCTTCCTCGATAGCCACTTCAAAGTCGCCGCTCATGCCCATCGAAAGCTCCCGCCAATCCGCCTCGGGGAGGCGGCGGGAGAGAAATGCCTGGAACTGCCTCAGGCGGCGAAAGTACGGGCGGGCAGGTTCTGCCTCGCTGAAATAGGGCGCCATGCCCATTAAACCACACACTGCCAGGTGTTGAAAAGCGGTCATCTGCCTGATTTCGTCAAGGCACGCCTCCCATGCCGTCTCCTGCCAGATTGGAAAGCCAAATTTGGTTGCCTCGCCTGCCAGGTTACACTCGATGAGCGCCGGCAATCGGATGCCCATCTCGCCGGCAAAGCGATCCAGGCGCGCCGCCAGTTTCAGGCTATCCAGCGAGTGCAGGTAATCAAAATAGCGGCAGACCAGGCTGGCTTTGCGCGACTGTACATGACCGATCATGTGCCACGATACCTGCGCCGACACCGCTTCGATCTTAGGTATCGCTTCTTCGGCGTAGTTTTCGCCCAGGCAGGTCGCTCCTGCGGCAACCACCGCTTCGACTGCTTCCAGCGGCTGCGTTTTGGTCACCACCACCAGCCTGACGGATTCAGCCTCCCGCCCCGAGCGGCGCGCAGCCGCTTCAATGCGCTCCATCACCTGGTGATAGTTCTGTTGGATGACGGCGTATGAATCCCATCCTGGCATACTCATCCCTTGCCCAGGCTGATCAAAACGCCAAAGCGACCTGTTTTGCCGCCTTCGCCGCGGTGCGAAAACCAGTCTTCCAGGTGGCAGGCAGTGCAAATTCCGGCGGTTTCAATCTGGCTGACGCCGCATTGCTCCAGGAGGAGGCGATTGGCAGCCCACAAATCGAATTGTACCCCACCCTCCACGGCGTTCAAGAGAGCGGGCGCATCTGCGCCAAAGACCTGCGCCGCCTGGGCGGCAACTTCTGCGCCAACCGGGTAATGATGGGCGGCAATCGAAGGACCGATTGCCGCCAGGATATCTGCCGGCAGCGAGCCAAATACCTGCTGCATGCGCTGCACGGCGTTGCGCGCCACGCCCTTGAGCGTGCCCTGCCATCCGGCATGGGCAATTCCAATCACCCTGCGGACTGGATCGTAAAGCAGGATGGGGACGCAGTCGGCAAAACGCATGAACAGCGCCACGCCGGGCTGGTTGGTCAGGATGGCATCTGCCTTCTGGTGAGCGACGTGAGGCTGGCGCGGCGCCTGGGCAATCACCACCTCGCCGCTGTGCACCTGCCACACGTCATACATCGCTTCAGGGGGATGATGGAGCGCCTCGAAGACCCTTTGGCGGTTGATTTTCACCCTGCCGGGGTCATCGCCAACTGTTCCGCCGACGTTCAACTCAGCCCAGGGAGAAGGGCTGACCCCGCCCTGGCGAGTGAAGGCGCCATGCGCCACCCGCGCCTCGTCCAGGATGTCGAAGGTGAAATAACGAACAGCGCCATGACTTCGAAAAGGCATCGGCGCTCACATCCTGAGTTCGGGGGCTGCTGGCTTTACCGTTCCTTGCTGCGCCTGGTGGCGCTTCAGCTTTTGCTCCATGAAGTCACGCGTCTCGCGCATCGATTCCTCCGCCATCGGATAACCAAACCAGGCGGTGAAGAATCCGAACATGCCTCCGGTGACGGCGCGCAGCAGCGGGGTGCTCTCGCGAAACGGGATCAGGCTGAGGGGCGGCTGGCTGATCAACTGGCTGACGCCGTCAAAGCCAATGGGGGCTAACCCTAATACGACCCATAAAAACCAGGGAATAGATTTGATTCGCCGACCGCTGGCTGAAAATACCAAACCAAACGCCAGGATGCCCAGGTAGATGGAAACATCCCGTTCGCACAAGGCAATTTTGTAACCCAGGAATTCATCACCAATGAAGCTGCGGGCGGACAAGAGGTCGGCTTCATCCAGATGGGTGGCTTCGCCATAAGGGATAACGCCCGGCAGGTTCACCTCCGAGCGCGGATAGACAGTCTGCTCGCCAAAGAGGAACCAGGACCTGAACGCCAACTGGTGGCACACATAGCCATACGAACGGTAGAGCCAGTTCGCAGGCGTCGTCCACCCCACCTTCATCAACACCGGCGCCAGAAATGCCAGCCCCACATAGAAGAAAACGAAAAGATTGAACATGGTCAGGTAATTCCGTGACAGCCACAGGGAGAAGCGGTCTGCTTTGCCCCATGAGACGGGAATGCTGATTTCGCCGCGCTGGATGGCTAAGTCGAGGGCGGCGTCCTTTTCCTGCCGGTCCTTGAGGGCGCGCAGGGTAATTTCCAGGTCTTGAGGGTGGATGGGGGCGCGCAGCGTATAGGGTCCAATCACCACCACCGGCACGTCCTGGTCGTATTTCTTCTTCAGGCGCTCATCCTGATCGATGTCAATGACGCGCACAGTGTGCGGCACTTTCTCCTGCAGCGCACTCAACGCCTCCAGCGCCTCATCGCACAAGTGACACCCGTCCCGTGAATACATGACGACTTCAATCACCGTTCACTCCAATTTTTTCGAGATATTCATCCAGCGTCTTTTCGGATAGCTGTCCCAGGTGCACCGCCTGCACGACTCCCTGGGCATCCAGGAAATAGGTGGTGGGCAGCCCATAGACCTGGTATTGCTTGATGACCGCGCCGCCGGAATCGATGAGGATGGGAAACCTGAGGTCGGCTTCTGCGGCAAAATCCTGAACCACCTGGGCATCTTCCTCATAGTTGACCGCCAGCACCATCATCTTCTGGCGGTAACCTTCATACCGCCTGTCCAGGAGCGGCATCTCCTCCAGGCATGGGCGGCACCAGGTCGCCCAGAAATTGACCACCACAGGCATGCCGGCGTAATCTGCCAGCCTGACGGATTCCCCAGAGGCGGCGGTCAGCTCGAAATCCGGCGCTTTTCTGCCCATCAGCGCCAAGCCTGCGCCGCTTTGTTCCTGGCTTGCTGGTTCGACCTTCGGTTTCACGCCGCCTGCCAGAATCAGCAGACCTGCCAGGATGCCCAAGCCAAAGCCCCCTGCCAGGAGAAGGATGTTCCTGTTCCAAATGCGCAACACGAGCTTACAAACCTAAGTCAATGAAAAAGCCAAACCGGCTGAGCGTTTGAAAAGTGCCCAGCAGCAGCATGGCGCCGACGATGACCAGCACCACCCCCATGCTGATTTCAACGATGCGCATTGCCTTCCCATACCGCCGCAGGATGGCGGTCACCCAGCCAATCCCCAGCGCAGCGACCAGGAAGGGAATTGCCAGTCCGGCAGAATACGCCGATAACAAGGTGGCGCCGTGATACACCGAGCCGCCCGTGAAGCTCAGCGTCAGGATGGCGCCCAGCACCGGACCCACACAGGGCGACCAGCCGGCTGAAAAAAACACGCCCATCAGCGCCGAGGAAAGATACCCTAACCGCTGGTCAGGAGCAGTCTGGCGGCGGGTGTCATATTCCAGCCAGGGGATGCGGAAGATGCCGATCATGTGAATGCCAAACAGGATGACGATGGCGCCCCCGACCTTCGCCAGGACGGTGCGGGCGCTGTACAACAGCCCTCCCAGGGCTGAAGCCGCCACCCCCAGCAGGATGAACACCACGCTGAACCCCAGCACGAAAAACAAACCATGCAGCAGCGTCATCCACCGCTCTGAGCCTGCCGCCCGTCCGGAACCGGCTGAGCGCCCTCCCAGGTAGCCAATATACGCCGGCACCAATGAAAACACGCATGGAGACAGGAAAGAAGCCAATCCTGCCAGGAATGCCAAGCCAATGCTCACGTTACTGATTTCCATAGAACAATTACACCTCAACCACCTCGATTGCTGTACCCCGCTCGCCCGTTTGGGTAATATCCGCCGCGCCGACCTCATACTTGACGACAGGGTTGGTCCAGCGGAAAATCCACTTGGCGTTCTCCGGGCTGACGTTGACGCAGCCATGCGACCTGGGAACGCCGTAATCGTTATGCCAAAAGGTCGAATGGATTGCCACGCCGCCGGTGACGAAGATCGACGTCCAGCCGATGCCCGGCAGGTCGTAACCAGCGCCCGTTGTGCCCCCGCTCATTTGCAGTGAAATGTACTTGCGGGTCACCTGGTGCTTGCCCAGCGGCGTTGACCATTTATCCACCGGGTTGCCCAGGTAATCGAACTTGGCGCCGGTCGAAACCCGGCAATAGAACACCTCGGTATCGCCCTCATAGCAGGACAGCGATTGCGAGAGGACATCTACCACGATGCGCTTGTTTTCGACTTCGGGATGAATAGGCTCTACTTCCTCCGGCAGAATCGGTCGAAAGGCTTCTGCTGGAACCCAGAGCATATCCACCCCGCCATAGAAATTTGGATTGACCCGGTAGAACACCTGCCCCTGTTCATTCGTCCGAATGCGATCGACCCAAAACACCTGCTGATAATAAACCCGCACGGGCAGACCAAGCTCTTTTTTGGTCTTGACCCAGGAATTCGAGGAGGGGGGATTTTCCAGGATGACATTGGCATAGGGGACGGTGACTTCCATCCACATGCCCTTGCCTATCGCCGTCTCACGCAGCTCCTGGATGGGCTGGTTGGGCTGATAATAAACCGGCTGGAGGTCGGATGAGTAAATGAACCCATCCGGCGTTTCGACCCAGCGCTGGTTGATGTAATAGGGCTTTCTGCCTACCACCTCGCGCAGCCAGGGAACGACGGCATCCTCGTATAAGGCGCCCACCGTTTCGCTATCGGCGTCCGGGCGCTTCTTGATGGTCACCTTCCCTTCGACGCAGACCCTGCCCAGCCGCACCCCTGCCGGAAAGTCCGGGATAAGCGCTGCCGGCTTCGCCAGGGCAGATATCAAGCCCCAGGGTTTAACGTGATAGCCAGCCAGCCCAAGGGCAGCCAGCTTGATGAAATTACGGCGCGAAAGGATATCGTTGCTCATGGGCATCGTAAACCTCAATCACAGAATGCAAGGATACCCTCAAAAAAGGCATGGGTCAATAGGTTGGTGAATAAATATTAAGCCGCGCTCATTCGAGCGCTTCCTGGAACGCCTGGATGAATTCATCCCGGCTGACGCGACCTATCCATTGCTTCAAAACGTTGCCTTCGCCATCCAGCAGCACGAAGTGTGGCTGCACGCGAAACCCAAGAGCCTTCTTGAACGGCTCATTGTCTTTGTCATCGATATCCAGGTAAGTGAACACGATTCGACCATCATATTCTGATTCCAGCCCATGCACGATGGGCGCCATCGAACGGCAAGTCCCTCACCAAAAGGCAAAGAACTCGACCAGTTGCACCTTGCCAGCAGCCAGCTTCACCGTTGCCGGGTCGGTTGCCTCCAAAGCGGGGCGCGGCGTGGGCGAAGCAGCCAAAACCTCAGCGGCGGGTTCTTCCTGCAGCGGATAGGTTTCGAGCGTTTGCATCGTTGGGGTGGAGGCAGGCGTGACCGTTTCGGTTTGCGCAGGTTCGGCAGCGCAGCCCGCCAACGACAGCGCCGCCAGCAGTATGACCCAGACGAATACCGATTTAGCGCGCTCTACGCCGAATGTTTTCATCCGTTTTCTCCTTTGAGTTAAGATTAAGACGTATTCTATCATCAGGACAATCATTGTCAAGTTACTCCGTTTCCTGCAGCGCTGAACCGCCGATCCCTGGCAGCGAAGCGCCGCATTTACCGTCACGCATTGCCTTGACAGACGCCCCTATCCCTCGTAAACTCTCCCCCACATGGACAAGATCACCCGGCATTGGACACTTCTGACCATCCTCATCCTTGCCCTGGGCGCAGCCTGGATGTGGGTCACAGCCCGTTACTTTACTCCCCAGGATGCACGTTCGGTCATCCAGGCGCATACCGGCTTTACAGCGCCCAATTTCACCCTGACCACCGCCGCAGGCGACGCCCTCAGCCTGGCAGATTTTTCTGGGAAGCCGGTCATCATCAACTTCTGGGCAAGCTGGTGCCTGCCCTGCCGGGCAGAGATGCCCGCCCTGCAGCAGGTTTTCAGCGAATACGCCGATCAACAACTGGTCATCCTGGCAGTCAACGCCGCCCACCAGGACACGACCGAGGCGGCATTGAAACTGGCTGAAGAAACGGCGATCACCTTCCCCATCCTGTGGGACCTGGACGGCAGCGTCAATGACGCCTATCAAGTCAACGCCTTGCCAACCACTTTTTTCATTGGCAAAGATGGCGTCATTCAGGATGTCGTCATCGGCGGACCCATCTCCCCTGCCCTGCTGCGAACCAGGGTCGAAAAACTGCTCAATTCCAACTGAACTCGCCCAGAAGGTTTAGTGCATGCTGCCCACTTTGCAACTCGGACCCCTCGCCCTGAACACACCCGGCTTGATTCTGATTATCGGCATCTGGCTGGGGCTGTCGCTTGCCGAAAAAAGGTCGCCAGCACGCGGCGTGCCGTCGGTGCAGCTTTACAACATGTCTGCCCTGGGGATGATCGCCGGCATCCTGGGGGCGCGCCTTGCCTATGTGCTGGCGCATTGGCAGGCATTTCAAGGCAGCCCGCTCAGCATCCTGTCTTTGAACCCAAAGCTCCTGGATGTCTGGGGAGGCGCTGCCCTGGGCGCTGCGGCGATGCTCTGGTACAGCCAGAAGGTTAAACAGCCGCTGCTCAGGATATTGGACGCCTATACGCCTGCCGCGGCGGTCTTCATGATCGCCTGGCATCTGTCGAACCTGGCGTCTGGAAACGCCTATGGGATGCCCGCCGCGCTTCCCTGGTCGATCGACTTGCTGGGGGCGCTGCGCCACCCCGTCCAGGCGTACGAGGCATTGGCAGCGCTGGCAATCCTCGGCTTGCTGCTCAAACTGGATGCCCGGATGAAGTCGAGCGGCAATGAAGGCGCCTTTTTCCTTGCCTTCCTGGCGCTCAGCGCCGCAAGCCGGTTGATCTTCGAAGCCTTCCGCGCCGAAGGTGAACTGCTGTTTGGCGCGGTGCGCAGCGCGCAGGCTGGCGCATGGCTGCTCCTGGCGCTCAGTCTCTTGCTATTGAAGAAACGGTTAAAATTATCCGCTGAACATGCATTGGAGGACAAAAATACTCATGGAAACAGGTTTTGAAGTCCACATTGCCTGCAGCTTCGACGAGGCAGTCGAGCGCGTCACCCAGGCTCTCAAAGCCGAGGGGTTTGGCGTCTTGACCCGCATTGATGTTCACAAGACGCTCAAAGAAAAGCTGGGAGAAGATTTCCGCCCCTATGTCATCCTGGGAGCGTGCAACCCGCCGCTGGCGCATAAAGCCCTCTGCACCGATCCTGTCGTTGGATTGATGCTCCCCTGCAATGTAACCGTCGAAGCCGATCCGGCAGGAGGCTGCCTGGCGCGCATCGCCAACCCCGAAGCCATGCTGCTAATGGGTCAATTAGGTGAAAACAGCGCCCTGCAGGAAGTCGCCCGGCAGGCGCGGCGCAAGCTGGAAAACGTGGCTGAAGCCCTGCTCCAGGCTGAAGCAGGAGCTTCAGGCTGAAGCGGGGGCTACAGGCTAAAGCAAGGCTTCCAGCAAGGAACTGCCCACCCTAAAAAACGTCTTCCGCTGCCAGGTAGAGCTTTTGCCAGCCTAGAAACGCATCGGTTCAGAGCCGCGGGAAATGTTATCCAGGAATTCTTCCCGCGTTGCCAGGTTGTTGCGAAACGCCCCCAGCATGGCAGAAGTGGTCATGCGGGCGTTGTGTTTGCGCACGCCGCGCATCATCATACACAAATGCAGCCCTTCCACCACGACCGCCACGCCTTTGGGCTGCAACAGCGCGTTGAGGAAATCGGCAATTTGGCGGGTCATCCGCTCCTGCACCTGCAGGCGGCGGGCAAAGAGATCGACCACGCGGGGAATCTTGGAAAGCCCCACCACCCTGCCATTGGGCAGGTAAGCCACGTGGGCGCGCCCCAAGAACGGCAGCATGTGATGTTCACACAGGCTGTAAAATTCGATATCGCGGACGATCACCATCTCGTCATAAGTGACCTCGAACAGGGCGTCGTTGATCATTTCGATGGGGTCTTCGCGGTAACCTGCCAGCAGTTCTTCGTACATGCGCGCCACCCGCTCCGGCGTATTCTGCAGACCATGCCGCCGGGGGTTTTCGCCAAAGGCTTCCAGCATTTGAGCAATTGCTTGCTGCACCTTTTCAATGTCCACTGCCGTGGAGGGCAGGCAGCGCGCGATTTCACGGATTTTTTCTGAATCGTAACTCATTCTCAGCCTGTAAGAAAAAGTGGCGAAGGACTCGCTTCGCCACCGGTTATTTCAAGTCCTTGGGTTATCCCAGCACAGGCTCGATGATACCATAAGAGCCGTCGCGCCGGCGGTACAACACGTTGATCGCGTTCGTCCGCGCGTTGAAAAACACGAAGAACGCCTCATGCCCCAGCAGCGCCATTTGCTCGATGGCTTCTGCCTCATCCATCGGGGTCATCACAAACCGCTTCCGTCGGACAATCAATTCTTCAGCTTCTTCTTCCAGTTCTTCTATTGACTCCAGCTCTGGGGCGACTTCAGCCGCTGATTTGCCGTAATTTCTGCCGCGGTAGCGCTTGCCCTTGAAGCGCTCGATTTGCCGCTGCATCTTGTCCACCGCCGAGTCCAATGCGGCGAAGATGTCATCTGCCCGCTCTTCGGTGCGCAAGATAAAGCCCTTGCCGCGGATGGTGATCTGCGCCACCTGGCGGTCTTCTGCGCTGCGCGCCGATTTGACATACGCCAGGTCGACGCGGGCATCGTCGATCGCCGGCAAAAAACGATCCAATTTCGAAACTTTCTTGTTGACGTACTGTTTCAGCCGGTCAGATACATCCATATTCCGCCCAAAAATTTGTACTGCTACAGCCATAGATAATCCTCCAGGAAATAGGTTTTGCTCATGAAGCATCTTCAAGCAGCGACCTCGCAACGGTGACGCCATACACCTCGCTTGCGCCGGCGCTTTTCAACGCAAGGGCGCAGGCTTCCATGGTAGCGCCGGTGGTCGTGATGTCATCCACCACCAACACCCGCCTGCCGCTGACCAGGCGCGGGAGCGCTTCGAAAGACTGAGCCACGTTGAGACGCCTCTCCGCCGCCGGAAGCCCTACCTGCGAGCGCGTCTCCCGCGTTTTCCGCAAACCCCTTGCCAGGTAAGCCAGGTTCAGCCCCAGCGAGAGCGGATAAGCGATCAGGGAAGCCTGATTATATCCACGCTGGCGCAATCGGGCAAGGCTGATGGGCGCCGGGATGACGCAATCGACCTGCCAATTCAGGCTTATCACCAGGCTCAGCAAAGGTCTGGCAAGAATCTCCCCCAGCGATAAATCCCGTTTGTACTTCAAGCGCTGCAAAGCTTTACGCAAAGGACCTGTGTAAGCCGCCCAGGAACGCAAACCGGCATAACGGGGAGGGGTCTCTGCACAGGACCGGCAAACGCCGCCCGCCGGCGCATACCCGCCGCAAATGACGCACAACCTACCCTGAATTGGCTTCACCGCCGCCAGGCACTCTGCGCAAAAACGGGCATGCTCACGCCCGCACCCGGCGCAGCGCGGCGGAAAAATCCAGTCCACTCCCGACCATAATAACTGGTATCCCCCATAAGCCAGGCGGCTGGAAAGCATCATCTAAGAGCACCTCCACGCCCTCGATTACGAACGTCAAATGATTTGTTGAGATTAGCCGCCAGTCGCCGCGCCAAGACCGGAACGGAGCAAGATCAAGACTGCCGGCGTCATCAACACGATACAAATGGACGGCAGAATCAACAGCGCCATCGGAATCAACATCTTCACAGGCGCTTGATGCGCCTTTTCCTCCGCCAACTGCCTTCGGCGGATGCGCATCTGTTCCGCCTGGATGCGCAGCACCTGAGCCATGCTCACCCCAAGCTGCTCGCTTTGAATGACCGCCGCTACAAAGCTGGTCATTTCGGGGATGCCCAGCCGCTCCGCCATATCGCGCAGGGCTTCGCGCCGCGGCTTGCCCAATGAAATCTCACGAATCACCCGTCCAAACGCCTGACCCAATTCGTTATCCCACTTTTCGTACACCTTTTGCATGGCAGCTTCGAAGCCCAAGCCGGCTTCGACGCAAATGGTCAGCAGGTCAAGCGCATCCGGCATTGCCTTGCGTACAGCGTCCTGGCGGCGGTCGATGCGGGATTTCAACATCAAGTCCGGCAGGTAAAATCCCAGCACCGAGGCAGGAATGACGAAGAACAACCCGCCCCTGGCAAAAAGGCTGTCGGGCAGGATTTTTCCCAGCAGGTAAATCACCCCGCCCAGCGGAATGCCAAAGAAGCGTAAAGCGAAGAACACAGTTGGGTCAATGCCGCCCGGGTTGCCCGCCATATCCAGTTTCTTTTTGACATTCTGGATGGCGTTCTGAGGCGTGTAGCGCAAGGCAATTTCGCCCAGCTTGCGCGCCATGGGGAAGATCACCCGCTGAGAAAACGGCTGAGACAGCTCAAGTTCTTCCAGCGTCACGGCTTTGCCTTCCGAGATATACTCCCCCAGCCTTTCCTGCAGAGGATCTGCGCCCTGCGGCGCGCGCAAGCCAATGATAATCAGGATGATCGCAACGATGACAACAACAGCAACCAGACCCAGGATGATCACTCCAGAACTCATCGCATCTTCTCCATTTTCACCTATACTTCGATTTCGCCGATCTTCTTCATGACGTTATAGCCGATGATCACCATCACCGCCGCCACCACCAGGGCGCCGATGCCCAAGAAGGTCCACTGATCTCTCTTGTAGAAATTTTCCATGTAGGGACGATTGGCGAAATACATCGCCAGGATGACCAGCACCGGCAGGACGGACAGGAACTTCGCCGAGAACATCTGTTGAGAGGTCATCACCCGAATCTCGCCCTTGATCCTCACCCGTTCGCGGATGGTCTCAGAGAGCGTATCCAAAATTTCTGCCAGAGCGCCGCCGACTTCACGTTGGACGTTCATGGCGGTGATGACCAAATCCAGGTCCTTGCTGGGAATGCGCCTGAGCAGGTTTTCCATCGCGGTTTCCATCGACAGACCAATCTGCATTTCCTGCACAACGCGGCGGAATTCATCCGAAATGGGAGGCGGAAGCTCCTTAGAAACCGACTCGAGCGCCTGGACGGTCGAATAACCGGCGCGCAAGCCGTTGACCATCAAATTCAACATGTCCCCAAGCTGTTCATCGAAGCGCTGCAAGCGCCTGTTCTTCAGCCTGCCGACGTACATACGAGGCAGGAATACACCGATCACCGCCCCGATGATCGCCGACAGGGTCGTCCTGCCGCCCATCGACCAGGCGACCACGCCAACTCCCACCGCCGAAAGCAGCATGACCATCAGGTATTCGCCTACTTTGAGCTTGAGATCAGCCCGAGCCAGCTCCCTGGAAAGGCTTTGCCCCCAGGAGAAGCGCGTCACCTGCCGGGTCAGGTATTCTGCCATCGGCGAGGTGGTTGGCTGGGCAGCGACTACGCTGGTTCCCGCTTCGCGGGTGAACCGCTCCAGGCGTTCTTCGACGAACTTTTTCTCTTCCCGCGTCGAAACGACCAGCCCAATCACCAGGAGCAACAGGGCAATCCCTCCGCCGATAATCAAAACAGGTGTCATGAGTGAGCTACCTCCATTTATTCAATTCATGGATATCAGTAGCGCCGCCGTTCCCCAATGCCAAAGATCGAAGGCGGCAAATGAATGCCGGCTGCCTCGATTCGGTCCATGAATTTCGGTCTCAAACCGGTGGGGCGCAGCCGTCCGACGACCCTGCCGCCCTCGTAACCGGTGAGATCAAAGACGAAGATATCCGTCATAGTGATGACGTCGCCTTCCATGCCGGTGACCTCGGTAATGTTGACCACCTTGCGCGTGCCATCCCGCATGCGCTCCTGGTGGACGATCAAGTTGATAGCAGAGGCAATCTGGTCACGAATCGCCTTGATGGAAAGCTCCATGCCTGCCATCATCACCATCGTTTCCAGGCGGGAGAGGGTATCACGCGGGCTGTTCGAGTGGGCAGTGGTCATCGAGCCGTCGTGACCGGTGTTCATTGCCTGCAGCATGTCCAGCGCCGCTTCATCACGAATCTCACCCACGATAATGCGGTCTGGGCGCATGCGCAGGCAGTTGATCACCAGTTGCCGGATGGTAATCTCGCCGCGACCTTCGATATTGGGCGGGCGGGATTCCAGCGTGACCACGTGTTCCTGACGCAATTGCAGTTCTGCTGCGTTCTCTACGGTGATAATGCGCTCATCGTTGGGAATGAACTGCGACAACACGTTCAGCAAGGTGGTCTTTCCAGAGCCGGTGCCTCCCGAAATGACGATGTTGATCTTGGCTTCGACGCAGGCTTTGAGGAACTGGACGGCTTCGGGTGTGATCGAACCAAATTCGATCAACTGCTCGACCGTAATCGGGTTCTTGGCGAACTTGCGGATGGTGAGCACCGGACCAACCAGCGAAATGGGCGGGATGACGGCGTTGACGCGGGAACCATCCAACAGGCGGGCGTCCACGTAAGGGCTGGCTTCATCGATGCGTCTGCCCAGCGGCGCCACGATGCGGTCGATGATGCGCATCACATGATCGTCGCCTTCGAAGGTGACCGGCACGCGGTGAATCTTGCCGCCGCGCTCGATATAGACGTTCTTCGCCCCGTTGACCATCACTTCGGTAATGGTGTCATCCTTCAAAAGCGGTTCGAGCGGACCCAACCCCAGGATTTCAGCCGTGATCGCCTCGAACAGGCGATGCTTTTCCTGCCTGGCAAGGACAATCCCTTCTTCCGAAAGAACCTGTTCGAACAACTCCAGAATCGTATTGCGCACCTCGTTGGTGCGCGTGATATCCATGGAAGGATCCAGCTCAGAAAGCAAGCGGTTTTGAACCCGCGTCTTCAGGTCGGTCAGGGTGTCTTTTTGGGCGCTCACGCCCGGAGCTGCCACCCGGCGCGCCTGCAAGCCCATCAAACGCGCCCGGGCGTCGCCTTCTCCGGCTCCCTGACCCGAGCCTTGCTGTGACTGCCCACCTTGCTCAAGCTTCTTCAAGAGTGACATAATCTTTCTCTCCTTTGGTTTCTACCAACAATCAACTTACCGCTTGGGTCTCGTCTTGACATCCATCACCGGCGTTTCCTGCTCCAGCTCTGCGATTCGTTTGCGGATGTCTTCTGCCAGCGCCAGCACTGCCCTGGCAACCGGGCTGTTCTTATCTTTGACCATGAAAGGCGTGCCATTGAGCAGCGATGGAATCACGGTGCGTTCATCCAGCGGGATGACCTCAGTCAGTTCCTGCTTGATTCGTTCGGCAATCTTTTCCGGATCGATTTGGATGCGCTTATCATACTTGTTCACCACAAACAAGATGCGCTTACGATGAATGTCGGAGTTATCTGCCAGTTCCAGGAACAGGTGAGCGTTCTTGATGGAGGCAAAATCTTGCATAGCGAGCAGGATGATCAAGTCGCTGGTATCCAGCGCCGCCAGCGTGGAAGGGGTTAGCGCCGAGGCAGTGTCCACGATCACGTAAGCGAAGACCTGGCGCAGGTATTCCAACACTTTGGAAAATTGCTCGCCGCTCACCGGTTCTGGAATTTCGGGTTTCGAAGGCGCTGCCAGGATTCTGACGCCGGATGCCTGATGCTTAACCACCATGTTTTCGACGGTTTCGGGGTCCAGCTCTGCCACCCGCACTGCCAGGTCGACGACGCTGTATTTGCCCTTCTCATTGATCGAGATAGCGACATCGCCATACTGCAAGTTGCCATCCACCAGCACCACTGGCGTATCCTCGTTGTGCAGCGCAATTGCCAGGTTCATCGCCAGCACAGTGCAGCCAGCGCCGCCCTTGGGGCTGTAAATCGTGATGATCTTCCCCTGCTTGGTCATGACCGGCATCATGCCCATGCCGCCAGGTCCCATTGCCGCCATGCCGATCGGCGCTGTGCCTTTCTTCTTCAACTCGATAGACTTCTTGCCAGCCCGGCGCACCGCCGCGGTCAGGTCGCTGATCGTGGGGGGTTTTGCCAGGTAATCGCAAGCGCCAGCCTGGAGCGCCCGGCGCATGTAATTCGGGTCGCTCTGCACCGAAAGGATGATGATCTGCGCCGTCTGGTCGAACTGCTGAATCTTTTCCGTCGCAGTCAAGCCGTCGATATCCGGCATGTTGATGTCCATCAGCACGACATGCGGCGCAAGTTCCCTCGTCAGGTCGATGCCCTCCTGCCCGGTGCGGGCAGCGCCGACGACGTCGATATCCACCTCGAATTGGAGCAGTTTGCGCACGTTTTCGCGCGTTTCTGCAATATCGTCAACAATGAGCACCCGAATTTTATCGCTCGAAGGCATAAGTTAATCCGAAAGACCCTGGTTACGGAACCGGCGTGGCGACGACATCATTGGGCAACGCTGGGGGCGCCAGCACATCGAGCCGCGGCTGCAGCCCATAAGGCAGCTTTACCGGCGCCGGGATGCCGTATTGATCCATCAGGAATTGCAGGGTCACCGGCGAGAGCTGCACCGCGCCAGACAACTTGTCGTCGAAAGACCGAAGCGCCAGTGAGAGCATGGCGCCGCTGTTCACCAGGTAATTGAGGGTGACGGCATCCTGCGGCGAAACAACCAGCGTGATTACATCGGGCGGAGGCGGAGGGGTGGGGGTGGCTGTTGGCTGCCCTGCCGTTCCACCGCCCTGAGCAGGCACCGCCGGAGGCTGTGTGGGCACAGGCGTCTGGTCCGCAGTCAGCGGCGCCGGCGTGGCAGTAGGCTTGGCAGCTTCTTCATCTTCCCGCGGGAAATTGCCGACTCGCAACACCATCACATTTTGGATGATATTCGAGACGACCAGGCGACCCCGCTGCTGTTCTGATGGGACGGCGTAGTAATTCTGCTCAAGCACCGTGTCGAACTCCGTCCGTCCCAATGCTGAGGCGTCTCCGCCGCCGCTAATCAGCAGGGTGAGGCTGGTGGGACTCTTGCCAGGTTCTCCCTGCGGTCCCGGAGCGATCAACAGGGCAGACTCGTTGGGCAGCATGGTTTGGTACACCGCATCCAGGTCCACAAACAGCAAGCTGGCAATCACGTTGACGTGATCTCCCGGGCGCGGCGCATAGGATACGCTGGAGAGCCGGTTTATGGGAATGGAGACTGCCACCATCCCCTTGGGGATGTAAAGCGCCCAGTCGGATCCATCATAAGAAGGCTTATCCCCAATCATCCCCGTCGTGATCAGCATCTGAGCTTCAAGATCCATCCTGGCTCGGCGACCAAGCAGTTCTTTGGGGTCTGTAATCATTTCCGGCAGTTTCAAATCCGCCGGCAGCGGGTAAACGTCCACCAGGGCTTCGATGTTTTCCATGGTGAATTCCACGCCCCGGGCAATGCGTTGTTTGGTCCTCAGCACATCCACGGTGAGTGTTTGAGCCGTAGGGGTAACTAGCGCCTCTTGCGTTGGCGATTCTGCGGCAGGCGGCGGCGCCATCATCCTCAATAACGCCCAAACAGCCACGACCAGCAGGATCAGGAGCAGAGCCAGGAAAATAAAGATTCGACCGCGACGCATTTCAGCCTCCAATTCTTAAAAGTTCAGTATATTTATCATACATTTTTTATGTGAAAAGTCAAGCGAAAAAAGTCCTCTCCAAATCCCAGTATAGTCTACCTGATTATTCCCATATCCGCTACCCTTTCTCTCTTTTGTTTTCATTTTTGTTAACATGGCAAATTCCTGGGTTGCAAGATAAGTGCCGAATGTGAATAAAAAGAAAGCCCTGTCTCACGACAGGGCTTCTTTACGATTGCTCAAGATGAAATTAGGTAGCCAAGCCCGAAATGATGCGGCTGAACACGTTGGAAATTTGGCTGCCGACCAGAGCAAGGACGATAATGAGAACAACAGCCACCAGGACGATAATGAGTGCATATTCAACCATGCCTTGGCCTTTTTCCTTGGGTGAGAATAACATCGCTCGATAACCTCCTTTCCTCAAAGATTGCTGTACGATTTCCAGCTTGTTTTGATTGTATCATAAAGCAAGGATTTGGCAACTTACAGATTGGATAGGATTGGCTGCCGCGCGCAGCCTGAATGATTTGCCAGTCTATTGGGATTCACGTCCTGCCGATGACCTGCGCCGGGATGGCAAAGACGATGCGCGTCCCCTGCCCGGGCACACTGTCGATTTCCATTTCGCCGCCCAGCATGTTCACCCGATCACGAATCACCTTCAATCCCATCCCAGAGGTCATTTCCAGGCTGTCTGTATCGAAGCCCTTACCATTATCATCCACGCTGACCCGCACTTCGCCGCTGGCGGCGTTCAGGTCCAGCTTGACCTGGGTCGCCTGGCTGTGCTTCACCACATTGCCCAGGAGTTCTTGAATGGCGCGGAAGATCATCACTTCCACGTATTGGTCCAGGCGGATGTCCATCCCCGACGTCGTCAGGCGGATATCCAGGTTCGACTGTCCCTTGACATCCTCGACATAACGCTGGATGGTTGGACCCAGCCCCAGGTCATCGAGCATCATGGGTTTCAATTGAAAGATGAATTCCCTCACCTTTTGCAGCGTGGTGGAAGCCGCAGTCTTGAGATTGTTGAGTTCTTCCCTGGCTCTTGCCTGGTCAATATCGAATAGCCGCGTGGCAATCTCGGTTTGCAGGATGAAATTTGCCAGCGCCTGCGCCGGACCATCATGCATTTGATTCGACAGGCGGTGCCGCTCAGCTTCCTGCGCCCGGATGACCATCTCGATCATCTCTGAGGCGCTGGAGATGCCGCTGCTCCCCGCCAGTGCGCCTGCCCTTAAGCTTTCGATCACCTGCTGGAGCACTGCCAGGAAATGTTCCAGGTGTTCTTGATCACTCTGTAATTTATCGAGCTGACCGCGCATCACGAAAAGCCGCTGCTGAGCATCCAAAGCTGCATCATAAGCCGCGCGGATATCCCCGCGCGGCACGCTGTCGAACTGCGCCTGGATTTGTTGTAGCTGCGAGTTGATGGCAGCATTTCGCGATGCCAGTTTGTTGATTTCCAGGCGGCTTTGCTCCACCATCAGGTTGATTTCCTGCAACTGCCGGCTTGTCTCCTCGGCTTCCTTTTGGCATAACGTCAAAAGAGCCTCTGCCGGGCTTTGTTCTTTCTCTGCTTGCTTTCGTGTTCCTGCCATGCGCTCGCTCCTGTCTTATTGTTCTTCTGGTTTCAATCGCACCCAGCCATGTTTCAAGGCAAATACTGCCGCCTGCGTGCGGTCATCGACGCCCAATTTGCGCAAAATGGACGTTACATGGTTCTTGACCGTCTGGTGGCTGATTCCCAACAGGACGGCAATTTCCTTATTGCTCATCCCCCGCGTCATGTACACCAGCACTTCCATTTCCCGGTCCGAAAGCGGCTGGTATGGCTTGCCGGGGTCCATATAAGGTTTGAGTGCGGCTTCGGTCTGCCTGGCAAGCCACGCCCGCGCTTCGAGGGGACTCATCACCTCATTCAAAATGACATATTTATTCTGCAGCACCAGCCTGACATTCTGAATGAGCTGCTCTGGGCTGATTTCTTTCGAGCAAAAGGCGCGGGCGCCGGCTTGCATGGCATGGATGCACTGTTCGATATCATCGTATGCCGAGATGAGCACCATGCGGGTAGGGAGCTTATCTGTGGTCGCCTGGTGAGTGATTTGCAAGCCGTTGAGTCCAGGCAGGTTGATATCTACGATAGCAACATCCGGCTGCAAGACGCGCAGCAAGAGAAGCCCCCGGCTGCCATCCGATTCCTGCCCGGCGACCACGAAATCCGGTTCGAGCGACAACGAATTAACCAGCCCCTGGCGGAAGATCGGATGATCATCGATGACCACGACAGATGCCGGACTCATATCGGGCTGTGCTCCACCTGAAATAAGTTCATCTGTCGAGAGTATAGCACAGCCATAAATCAAAGGCAACCGTCATTCTCGGCAAAACCTAACAAAATCGTAATCAACGACAATCCCGGCGGGCGAGTTCGTAGTATATAATTTACACGGCTTCAGTCAAAGTCTCTTATTCAATAACCCATGGCATTCCTGAACGAAACAAGACTAAAAGTGTATCCCCGGCTTTTCTTGATCGCCCTGTGGGGGGTCATGCTGGTCAACGTTGCCTTTCACCGCGGCTGGGTGGGGCGTTTTGGCGGCATCATCGGGGTAGATTTCATGTGCCTGTATGGCAGCGGTTTGATCTACCGCGCAGATATTTCTCAGCTTTATAACATCGAAGCGCATGCTGTGTTGCAGCAGGCGTTGGTATCCCCCACCCCTCTCAACGGCACAGTCAACATTTTCCCCTATCCGCCCTATTCTGCCATGGCTTTCACCCTGTTTAGCCTGTTGCCCCTGGCGGATGCTTATGCCGTTTATGTCATCTTTTTGTTTTTATTTGCCATGATTGCTGTTGTCCTGATTCACCGATACATCCTCCCAGCGGAAGTAACAAAAAACCTGACGATACTTCAATTGAGTATCGTCATTTTCTCCTCCCTGCCCTTTTTGCTGTGCATTTTCTTCGGTCAGAATTCGAACCTTACTCTGCTGCTGATGACCCTGATTGTCATCGCCTGCCTGAAAGAAAAGTGGCTTTACGCCGGTTTTTTTGCCGGGCTGCTGCTCTACAAACCCCATTTTGCCCTCGGTTTTGTCATCCTCTGGCTCGCCTGGAAACGATGGGATGCCCTTGCCAGCTTTAGCGCTCTAGCGCTCGCCTGGATTGCCGGGGTTGTGCTGCAGCATGGCTGGGCGCCGTTCCAGGCTTACCTTTCTGCGCTGCCTCAATTCATGGATTTCCCTTATGTTCCTGGGCTGAAACTGGGAGTGACTCCTTATGCCTTCTTCCTCACGCTAATCCCGCCTGCGTACACCCAGATCGTCAAACTCGGCTATACCGTTGCCATGATTGGCTTATGCTTATATCTGGCATGGGCGGCATATACCGCTAAGCCGCTTTCGGCGGTCCATCGAACGTCAGTGCTGGCGCTTGCCAGCATAGCACCATTTCTGATTTCTCCTAACATATTGATCTATGATCTTGTGCTATGGGTCGTCCCGCTCGCCTTATGGGCGCGCCTGAACCCTTCCCGCAAGCTCTTATGGCTGGTGACATTTACTTATCTGGGAGCGCTGATTCTCCCCGCGCTTACCCGCCTGATGCCCCTTCACCTGCTGGCGATCATCCCGCTCACGCTGGCAGCGTTCTTCTTGCGTGAGCTGCCCGGCTGGAGAACCTTATCCCCTGGACAAGTCAGCGAGGCGGCATGATGCGAATCAATCGCAGCAGCCGCCTCTACCGCATCGCGCTGTGGCTCCTGCTGGCAGCCAGCCTGGCAGCGCTGTGGCAGCTTAACGCCCGCGTCCTCTCCCATCCTGCCTATATCCCGGTGGACGATTTCAGCCATTATTGGGGCGCCGGTCGTCTGCTCCTTTCTGGGGAGAACCCGTACGACTCGCAACGCATCCAGGCGCTAAAGAACGAGGTCGCCGGCATGCAGGATGACCCCGAAACCATCCCCATCATGTGGACGCCTCCCTGGTCGCTGCCCATCGTCATGCCCTTTGGCTGGCTGGATTACCCGCTCAGCCGGCTGCTCTGGCTGCTGGCAAACATCGCCGTCATCCTGGTTTGCTGCAGCCAGGTGTGGCAGCATTATGCCGACGCGCCCAAATACCCCTGGCTGCCCTGGCTCATCGGCTTCACTTTTGCGCCTACTATCTCCGTGCTGGAAAAGGGACAAATCACGCCCTGGATGCTGCTGGGGATGATCGGCTTCATGGTCAGCCTCGAGCGCAAGCAGAACGAGCTGGCAGCCGGCGCATTTGCCGCGCTGATTGCCCTCAAGCCGCAGTCTTTTTACCTTTTCTGGCTGGCGCTGGCGCTCTGGGCGCTGAGCAGCAGGCGGTGGAAAGTGATTCTCGCTTGCGGGTTGACCTTGCTGGCGGCAACCCTGCTGCCATCCCTGTTTAACCGCCAGGTGGCGCCACAATACATCCAGGCTTTCATGGCTGAAGCCCCGACGGTATGGGCAACGCCCACCCTGGGGGCTTACCTGCGGCTCTTTTTCGGCGTCGAAAAGACCTGGCTGCAATTCCTGCCGATGTTGATTGGCAGCATTTGGTGTCTATCTCATTACCGCATTAACCGCCGCCGCTGGCGCTGGTCTGAGCAGATGCCGCTGCTGATGTTAGTATCCTTCGTCTTCGCCGGCTATGGCTGGACGTATGACCAGGTCTTATCGCTCATTGCCGTGCTTCCGGTTTTTGCCCTGGTCGCCCGCCAGCCATGGAGCCGCCGGCATGCCTGGCTGCTGGGATTGTACCTGCTCATCACCTTGCTGGATTTATTCTTGCACCGCTGGCTGGATGAATTCTGGTTCCTCTGGCTGGCGCCAGCGCTGCTTGCCTGGTATGGGATGGCGCGCCGCTGGTTCGAGCCCAAACCAATGCCGGAGGCGGCATGAGGAAAACTGCCTGGTTCTTTAATCTCTTCCTGGCGGTCACTTTAGCAATGATCATCCCCCGCTTTGCGCCGGGGAGAGGCGAATTGGATTTCATCAAGTATTGGTCGGCAAGCCGGCTATTCATCCAGCGACAAAATCCTTTCGACAGCCAGGCGCAGCTTGAGCTGCAACTCGAGACCAGACCAGACCTGGGCCTGAAAGAGGGCGACATCTATGAAACCTGGAACCCTCCCTGGCTGCTGCTGTTGATTAGCCCGCTGGCTGCGCTTCCCTTTGACCTGGCTGTTCCGCTATGGGTTGTACTCAATGTATTGTTGATCACTCTGAGCATGATCTGTTCCTGGAAATTGGCAGGCGGCAGCACCCAAACCGTAGAATTTCTTTACGTGCTGGCGGCGGCTTTCCTGGCGGGCAGCGTCATTACGATAATCCGCATTGGACAGGTCTCTGCCCTGGTGTTGCTTTCAATCACTGCCGGTCTTTGGCTGCTTCGCAAGCAAAAGGAATTCTTGGCAGGAGTTCTGTTCTTTTTTACGTCTATCAAGCCGCACCTGGTGTTTCTAATCGTGGCGACCCTCTTCATTTGGGCGATTCGCAGTCGCAAATGGCGCTTTTTCCTGGGCATGGCGACCGTGGGCGCCCTCTCGCTTCTGGCAGCATGGATCATCTACCCTGGCTGGCTGCAGGCTTACCTGAGTAGAATGGAAAACATGCCCTATCAGGCAATCTACACCAGCACGTTTGGATCGCTCTTTGAGCTTCTCTTTGGATGGAATTTTATTAAGTACATCGGCATCCTGCTGCTGCTCCTGACCATCCCATTAGCAAAGCTGTTTAAACAAGATGACCTGGGGGCATCCAACCTCGCGCTGGCGGTTACCCTGCCTTTTGCCCCCTATGGGTTCAACTTCGATCAAATCTTGCTGTTGCCTGCCATCGCTCAGATAATTTTCTGGGTAACCCATCATCAACTCTCGCATCAAAACTCGCGGGCAGTTATCATCGGCTTCGCCCTGATCTATTTGCTACAGTTTTGGCTGATGACGATCAAAGAACTGCCTTATTCATGGTTCTTTATCGTCTCTTTCTTGTTGATGCTGCTCTATCTTTTCAGTTGGAGGGTCAAACGTGTCTCAGTCAAAACCGCCTGACCTTTCCATCGTCATCCCCGCTCGAAACGAAGCAGAGAACCTGCGCTTTTTGCTGCCCCAAATCAATGCCATCATGAAAACTCTGCAACTCGCGCCGGAGATCATCGTCATCGATGAGCTGGCAGATGACCAGACGCGGGCGGTGGCGGCGGAACACGGCGCGACCTTGCTCACGCCCACAAGCCGCGGCTATGGCTCAGCGCTGCTGGCGGGGCTGAAGGCTGCCCAGGGCGACCCCATCATCACCATGGATGCCGATCAGTCGCACCCGCCGGAGTTCCTGGTTGACCTGTGGAACGCCCGCAGCCAGGCAGATATCCTCATCGCCTCGCGCTACGTCCCGGGTGGGCTGGCGGATATGCCCAAGGCGCGCCTGGCGCTGAGCCGCATCCTGAACACTTTTTTCAGCCTTGGCTTGGGCATGAAGGTCAAAGACATGTCCAGCGGTTACCGCCTCTACGCCCGAGATGCCCTGGCGCTCGATGGGACCTTCAGCGCCGATTTCAACGTGCTGCAAGAGCTTCTGGTCATGGCAGCCATGCGCGGCAGTACCATCAAGGAAATTCCCTTTGCTTACCACCCCCGCCGGTATGGTTCATCGCATGCCCGCGTGTTTCGTTTTGGCTTATCCTATCTCAAGACCTTCTACCGGCTGCTGCGGCTGCGCAGGAAAAAGGCGTTATGAAACGAAATTATGTTAACTATGCGAAATTCTTGATCGCGGCAATGCTGCTGGGATGGGTCGCCGGTCATCATACCTACTCCGCCACCTGGATTTCGGACCTTGCCTACCTGTACCCCTTGCCGCTGGCGGCGCTCATGGCGCTGCTGGGTTTGCTGCCGCTCAAGACAGCCTTCATTTCCTGGATCTTCCTGACAGAAGTTTTTTTCACGTTGGAACGCGGTTCAATCGTCCGTCCTGGCAATGAGCCTGGTACTGTGCTGTGTTCTGGCAGTCACGCTGTACATCTGGCCTTACGACCAGGTATTGCTCATCCTGCCGCTGATTGCCTTCACCGGTTACCTGGGGCAGAAAGGCGTCAAATTCCTCTATGCCGTTCCAACTTTTCTGGTTAACGATGCTACATGGACACTGACAGGCTAAGGATGCTTCGAAAATGAGCCCGACGAAACGCATTCTCTACCAGGCATTTTTGTGGCTGGCGCTGGCTCTCAGCCTGTTCGTCCTGGTCAGGTTTGCCGGTCCGCTGCTGATCAAGACCAAGTTTTGGGAAGGCGACTACGTGCTTTATTGGAGCACTGGTCGGCTTAACTGGCTCAGGGAAAACCCCTATTCCATGGAGCGCAATTTGCAGCTCGAAAAGGAAAACGGCTTGATCGACCCCGCCGTGACCGAAATTGCCATCATGCGCTATCCCCCCTGGGTCATGCCGCTCATCACCTTTTTCGGCATCTTCGATTATCCCACCAGCCGGCTGCTCTGGTTATTGTTCTGCACCGGCTGCCTGCTTTTCAGCTTCGACATCTCCTGGAAGCTGTGCCAGGGAGATCCCAGGCGCCGCTGGCTTGCCATGCTCATCGGATTTACCTTTGTGCCGGTGTTGTTTGCGCTGGGACGTGGTCAAATCAGCGCCCTGTTACTCTTGAGCGTGGCGCTGTTCATCAAGTACAGCCAGGACACGCGTCATCACCTAGCTGCCGGGGCTGCGCTGGTTATCGCTTCGGTCAAGTTTCATGCTTTGCTGCTCTTCTTCCTCGCCATTGGTCTTTGGGTGATCAAGAACCGCCATTGGAAGATCGCGCTTGGCAGCCTGGCTGCTGTGCTGGCGCTGCTGGCAATGGTACTGCCAATCAACCCAAACATCCTATGGCAGTACCTCACCACACCGGAGGCAATTCCCTACACGAATTTCGCCACCCCTGCGATAGGAACGCTGCTGCGCGTGCTGTTTGCGCCTGACCAGGTCTGGCTGCAATTCCTCCCCACAAGCATCGGCGTTGCCTGGCTCATCGGCTACTGGCTGAAGCGCTCATCGGACTGGAACTGGCTGCGCGCAGCGCCCTTGCTGCTGACTGCAAGCTATGTGGCTGCACCCTTCGCCTGGACCTACGACCAGGCAGCCCTGGCGTTGATTGGCATCCAGCTCGGCAGCGCTTTGCTCCAGCAAAAGCCAGGGCGCAGAGAGATGGCAGCCGTTGTCGGTTACATCTTCATCAACCTGTTCACGCTGTTCGCCCATCGTATTTATGACGATTTCTGGTTCTTCTGGCTGGCGCCCGCCTGGCTGGTCTTTTACCTGCTGGCGCGCCGGCTGAGGGGTTTCCGTCAGTATGAACAAAAGATCCTTTAGAGTCATTGGCTGGCTTGCCCTGCTTGGCTTGATTCTTCTTGCACTGCGCCAGGTGAGCGCCATGCTACCCCTTTTCGACTTTATCGAATACTGGACTGCCGGCTACCTGAACTTGAGAGGCAGCAACCCCTATGGTTTGCAGGAGCTGGACGCCCTGCAGCGGCAGTTAGGCTGGACTTCCCCCGATGCCCTGATCGCCTGGAATCCGCCCTGGACGCTCAGTCTGATGATGATGTTCAGCCTGCTGCCCTACCCGCTGAGCCGCGCTGGCTGGCTGCTGGTCAGCATGGTCTGCGTGCTGTGGGCTGCAGAACAAACCTGGCGGCTTTACCATGGTCAACCAAAAAAGAAACGCCTGGCGCTGCTGGCGGGAATCACCTTTGCGCCAGTCTTCTTCAACTTGCTGCTGGGACAGATCACCCCGCTCATCCTGCTGGGCGTGGTAGGTTTCCTGAGCAATGCCCGCCAGGCGCCGCAAGATTGGCGCAAGGGGCTGGTTGCTGGCGCCTGCCTGTCGCTGGCTGCCATCAAGCCGCAGATACTCTACCTGGCGCCGCTGGCGCTGCTGTTTTGGTCGCTCTCGCGGCGGAACTGGACGCTGCTGGCTGGCTTTGCCCTGGCGCTGATGGCTGCCTCGCTGGCGTCATTGGCGTTCAACCCGCAGGCGTTTGCTCAGTACCTGACTGCCCTCGCCAACTACCCGCCGAGCCACTGGGCAACGCCCACGGCAGGATATTACCTGCGGATCTGGTTCGGCTGGGACCAATTCTGGCTGCAGTTCCTGCCCAGCCTGGCGGGCATCATCTGGTTATCTTTCTATTGGCTGAAAAACCATAAAACCTGGGATTGGCAGCGCCATCTGCCGCTCTTACTGCTGGTCAGCCTGGTCACCTCCTCCTACACCTGGGTGCATGACCAGGTCGTGCTCGTGCCCGTGATTGTGCTGTTCGCCATGTGGGTCAGCCGGCAAACCCGCTCCCGCCTTGCCATATTGGCGCTCATCCTGTATAGTTCAGCCAACCTGGTTTACCTTGTCCTGCATTTCAAGCTGGATGACTCGGTATTCGCCTGGTTCGCCCCCTGGCTGTTATTGCTTTACCTGCCGGTTCACCGCTGGCTCATGCGCAACCCATCGAGCATATGAAAGACAAACGCCTCCTTTCCACTGATCAACTCTGGCACCTGGTCGTCCTGGCGGGATTTGCCTTTTTCGTCTCGCTGGTGCCGCTCCCGCCCAACGATTTCTGGTGGCACCTGAAGATCGGGGAGATCATCTACAAGACCGGCTCGATCCCCGAGACGAACCTGTTTGCCTGGACGTTGCCGCCCGATGCGCCATTCGTGTACGGCGCCTGGCTGGGGGAATTGCTGTTCTACCTGCTCTACCGGATTGGCAGGCTGGAACTGGTCAACCTGGCGCGCAACGTGATCACCGTCGCTGCCTTCTGGCTGCTGGCAGTCGAAACCCGGCGGATGAGCAAATCCTGGCGGCTGGCGATGCTGGCAATCCTGCTGGCAGCCGCCATGACGATCAACAACCTGCCCATCCGCCCGCAGCTCTGGTCCTGGCTGCCGTTCATGATTTTTACCCTCATCCTCAACCGATACGCCGATGGCGAGCTTTCGCCGCGCCGGCTGATGCTCCTGCCCTTGATCATGGTGTTCTGGGTTAATGCGCATGGCGCTTTTATCCTGGGCGGGGTGATGATTGGCATCTTCACCTTCGGCGAGGGGCTGCAGAAACTGCTGCGCCTGGAAAATGCCCGTTCCTGGCGAGAGATCGCCTGGCTGGGCGGCGCCGGCATCGCTGCCGGGCTGGCAATGTTGATCAACCCCCGCTTTACCGCCGTCATCAACTACGTCCTCGACCTGCTCACCGACCAGCCCAGCCAGCGCTTGATCGAGGAGTGGCAATCGCCCGCCCCCGGCGGCATTGCCAACACCACTTTCTACCTCAGCATCCTGCTCTGGATCGCTGTCCTGGTCTTTACCCGCTACCGCCTCAAGATGACCGAAATCCTGCTCATCGCCAGTTTCTTGTGGCTGGCGTGGTCTGGTCAACGCTACGTCCTCTGGTATGGGTTAGTCAGCATCCCGATCCTGATGAAGGCATTGCACGCGCTTCCGATACGCACACCCCGCCTGATTCCCCATCGAAGCCCGGTCAACGTGTTGATTGCCGTCATATTGTTCATCCCTGCGCTGCTGGTGCAGCCCTGGTTCGTCGAGCGCTTTCCGCTTCCCGAGCGGTATTGGAAGATGGTCCACCGCAACGCCCCCGAAGGACCGCTCATCGGCGTCGAGACGCCCCTGGATGCCGTCTCATACCTGCGCCAGCATCCCGGTGGACGCCTGTTCAACGAAATGGGATATGGCAGTTACCTGATTTGGGCATTGCCAGAAGAGGGTGTGTTCATCGATCCGCGGGTCGAATTGTACCCTTACGAACAGTGGCAGGACTACGTGCGCATCACCCGCGGCGCGCGCTACAACGAGATTTTGGCGCAGTACGGCGTCGACCGCATTCTGCTGGATGTTGAGCTGCAAAGCGAGCTGCTGACTGCCCTGGAAAACGACCCCGCCTGGAAAAAGGTCTTCTCAGGAGGACGCGCCCAGGTGTGGGAAAAGCAGCCATAAAGGACTAGCGCAAACCCCTCGCCATCACCCGGCGGCAGCTCAGCGAATCACCCCTTCACTCTCTTGTCAATGTGATTCATCAAAGACCGGTGAAAATTCTATTGACAAATAGCCACAACATATTCTAAACTTAACTCAACAGAAGATTCTTTGGGAGGGAATGCTATGGAACGCACATTTTCTATCATCCTGAGGCTGTGCCTGTTGGGTTGTTTGATTTTTTCCTCATTCAGCAGCCAACCTGCCAGCACAGCGAGTATCAACCTTTCATCCCAGGCGACAACCCGCACCGGCGCCTGGTTGGACAGCGTAGTAATCAGGAGTGAAGACGATTTTTCGGCTGCCTTGAACCAGCTCGAAGCCGGAACGCTCGATATCTACGCCTATTCATCCGCGAACCCTGGGCTGTATCAAACCATCCAGAACAATCCCAACCTGGTCTCCAGCTCATCGCAAGGGAGTTACTTCGAACTCACCCTAAACCCTGCTGGACCTGTGTTCAATAATGGCAAGCTGAATCCCTTTGCCGTCCCGGCAATCCGTGAAGCGCTCAACTGGCTGGTAGACCGCAGCGCCATCACACTCCAAATCATGGGCGGGTTGGGTGTAGCGAAGTATTTCCCAATCATGGTCAGTTATCCCGATTATGTTCGTTACCAGGCAAAGGTTCAAGAGCTCGAATCGCTGTATGCTTATAACCCAGCGCAGGCAAGCGCCGTCATCAACGCCGAGATGGCTAAGCTAGGCGCGACCAGGGTCGGCGGCAAATGGTATTACAACGCGGCGCCGGTCACGCTGATTTTCGTGATTCGCGTCGAAGACGAGCGCCTTCAGATTGGCGATTACATTGCCAGCCAGCTCGAGTCCGTTGGCTTCACCGTGGAGCGGCAATATAAAACAAGGGCGCAAGCCAGTCCGATATGGTTTCAAAGTAATCCTGCGGATGGTCTCTGGCACCTGTACACAGGAGGCTGGATCAGCCCGGCTATTGATCCGGACGAGGCGACAAATTTTGGTTACTTTTATACACCTTTAGGGAGCTCATCACCGTTATGGAGTGCCTACCAGCCTTCACCGCAATTTATGAACGCGGCTGAGAAGCTGTGGAACAATGATTTCGCCTCGCCAGCCGAGCGAGATATCTTGTTCAACCAGGCGCTTGAACTGGCGTTGAAAGATTCGGCGAGGGTCTGGCTGGCAGAAGCGACAGCCTTCACGCCGCGGCGAAGCAATGTCGCCATTGCCACAGACCTGGCGGGCGGCTTGCTCGGCTCGCGGCTCTGGGCATACACCGCGCGCTTCACCGGCGTGGAAGGCGGGCTGATGCAAGCTGCCGTTCCTGGGTTTCATATCGCCCCCTGGAATCCCATTGCCGGAAGCAATTGGGCTTTTGACCGCTTCATCCAGAACGCCACCCAGGATGACGCCACGCTGCCTGACCCGAAGAATGGACTGCCCCATCTTCAGCGCCTCGCCAGCGCCGCGGTGACTGCCCAGAATGGCTTACCGGTAACCAGGACCCTGGACTGGGTCAGCCTGTCCTTCGCCCCGGCGATCACCGTGCCAGGCGATGCCTGGGTAGACTGGGACGCCGCCAACCAGCGCTTCCTCACCGCCGCTGAGGTGTACGGCGCCCCGCTAACAGCTCAGGCGAAAAGCGTGGCTGTTTACCCGGCAGACCTGTTCACGACGGTCAAGTGGCACGATGGCAGCGCCCTCTCGCCTGCCGACTTTGTGATGCGCATGATTCTGACGTTCGACCGCGCAAAAAGGGAATCAGCCATCTTCGACGTATCGGCGGCGCCTCAGTTCGAAGCCTTCATGACCACCTTCAAAGGGGTGAAAATCATCTCGACCAACCCGCTGATCATCGAAACCTACAAGGATAACTTCCAGTTGGACGCTGAGTTGATGGTGGAGGACTGGTGGCCCGATTATGGATACGGTGAAGGCGCCTGGCACAACCTGGCGGTCGGTTACCTGGCGGAAGCAGCCCATACCCTGGCTTTCTCTCCTAGAAAAGCTGATGCGATGGGCATTCCCTGGATGGATTTCATCAGCGGCAACAGCCTGGGCGCCCTGTGGGGTTACCTGACCACCGCCCGGGCGACGGGTTATGTCCCCTATCAGACGGCACTCAGTCCCTTCCTGGCATCAGGCGAGGCGGCAGCCCGCTGGGACAACCTGTACGCATGGGCGGAGAGCAAGGGACACTTCTGGCTGGGCACCGGACCCTTCTACTTAGCATCCGCTTACAACCCCGCTTTGGGCGCCCTCACCCTGTTGTACAACCCCTATCATCCTGATCCAGCCGGGAAATGGGACCGTTTCAACCACAATCCCCTGCCGCCGACGCTGCAGCTCAACTATTCCGATGGCGCCCCGGGCAGCGCATTCAACCTGGTGGGTGAGAACTTCCCCTTCAACCGCGTTGGCACGATCTCCGTCAACGGGTATAAACAGGGCACGATGTTCATCGGCGAAAGCGGCGCGTTTACCATGACCCTCACCACCTCGCCGCAAGCCAACGAGGGCATCTACATTACAACGGTGAAGGTCAACCCAACGCTCCAAACGCGCTTCGAGCTAAGCGCCGGCAGTCCATTGCGCAGCCGTTCGGGTTCGTATCCGACGCTTGAGCTGCCTGCGGGACTGGCGGCGTTCAAAGTCTTTCTAAACCTGCCAATCCTGCGGCGATAAGCCGCCGAAGATCAGTCAGGCAAGAATATATCTGTCGCGCAGCAGGCTGGAAGCCCTCCAGCCTGCTGCCTTCTTTTAGAAGTGTCATTCTTAAACGGCGGTCTTCGATCGAAAAACCCTCCGCTTCCTCCCCTCCTGGCAGCGCCTGGGGAGCGCTCAGTCGCCGGCAGGCGCTTCGACGGCTCAGGGCAGCCGCATCGCGGTTCGTGATACAATCGACCCAAAGGAGCTGACAGACATCTCATGACGACCCGCACGTTAATGTGCATCATACCTCACCCCGATGATGAATCGCTGGGGATGGGCGGAACGCTGGCAAAATACGCCGCCGAAGGTGTAGAAATCTCGCTGATTTGCGCAACACGCGGTGAGCGCGGCTGGTCAGGTCCCCCTGCCGAGCGCCCCACGATGACTGACCTGGGCAGGCTGCGGGAAGGCGAACTGCGCTGCGCCGCCCAAACCCTGGGTCTCACGGAGGTGCACTTTTTGGATTATCTCGACGGCGAAGTTGGACAGGCGGACCCGCAGGAAGCTATCGGTCGCATGGTGCGGCACATCCGGCGTTTCCGCCCGCAAGTGGTTATCACCTTCGGACCCGACGGCGCCTATGGGCATCCGGACCACATTGCCGTCTCGCAGCTTGCCAGCGCCGCGGTGGTCTGCGCCGCCGACGCCTCCTTTCCTGACGCCGATAATCAACCCGCGCACCGCATCCTCAAGCTGTACTACATGGTAGATTCTATCGAGCTGGTGAAGCTGGTCGAGCAACTGATGGGGGGCATTCACTTCATGGTGGATGGCGTCGAACGCTCTCACGTAGGCTGGCTCGATTGGATGATTACCACCCGCATCGACGCCGGCGAATACTGGAAAACTGCCTTGAAGGCAATCCAGTGCCACAAATCGCAGCTCCAGGGCGATATGAGCCAACTGCATCTTCTCCCGGCGGAAGTGCACCGCCAGCTCTGGGGAAATGGCTGCTTCTACCGGGCGTTCAGCCTGGTCAACAACGGTCGTCAGGTGGAACGCGACCTGTTCGCCGGCATCCCCTGACCCTGGGCGGCATCACATGAGTTCGACTGCTGAACCAGCCAGTAACCCACGCAGACCCTGGCGCACCCTCTCCTCTCGCCTGGCTTTCGAATCAGGCAAGTGGCTCGCAGTGGAGCGGCGCACGGTCGAGACCCCCGCCGGCGAGGTGATCACAGACTGGCTCTGGTTGAAGACCCCTGACTACGTCAACATTGTTCCGGTCACCCCGGAGGGCGAATTCCTGTGTTTCCGCCAGGACAAATACGGAATAGAGACAACATCGCTTGCGCCTGTGGGCGGTTACATCGAGCCTGGCGAGCAACCGCTTGCGGCGGCGCAGCGCGAATTGCTCGAGGAAATGGGGTGCCAGGCAGTAACCTGGCTTTCGCTGGGCAACTACCAGGTGGACCCCAACCGGGGCGTGGCAATTGGGCACCTGTATCTGGCGCTTGGGGCGCGCCAGGTAGCCGAAAAATCTTCAGACGACCTGGAAGAACAGGAATTGCTGCGCCTGACCCGCTCGGAAGTGGAAGCCGCCCTCGACCGCGGCGAGTTCAAAGTGTTGGCTTGGGCTGCCTGTTTCGCCTTTGCCCTGCGCTGCCTCGAAAACCTGCCCCCCGCCTCCCCGCCCGATTAGCCGCCCCTTTTCCTGCGTGAGAAAGACAAAGCACGCGCAGAGCGCTGGGGGTGGTTGAGATCAGGGCGTGCGCAGCAACGCCAGATAAAGCTTCTTCGTCAATTGCGGGTTGGGAATCGCCCCTGCCTGGTTCGAAACCGACACCGTGTAACCGGTCGCCGTTGATCCATCCACGCGCACCTGGATGCCGTTGACGTTATCGCTGAAAATCTCCCCAGGCGTCCAGACTGCGCCGGCGTCTCCGGTATTGCCGTTGTTATCCGCATCCACCAGGAGCGCCGGAATGGATTGATTGGTATCCACTTTGTGAATGATCACCCCTTGCCCGGGCAGCTTGACATCATAGCCCACTTTTCGCCGCGCCTCGAGGGTATAGAAATTGGTCGGCGAACCGCCGATGGGAATCCGAACCATCAGCGGGTTGCCGCCTTGCGGCAAATCGAGCTGTTCCAGCGTGATCGTCGCCAGCGCGCCAGGGCTGACGACCACCTGGCGGGAGCCAATCCACCCCAGCCGATCCTTGTGATAGGCAATGGTCGATTGCGGCAGGCAGCCATAGGTAGGATTGCGGGAATTGTTGCAATCCGTCCAGCCATCGCTCATCACGTCCCAGCGGTTGTCATATACCACTGCAGGGTTCCAGGCAGAATGGGGCAGCCCAAAGCCATGCCCCATTTCGTGGGCAATCACGTGCAGGTCGCTGTATCCCCAGGGCGGCTCCCAGGTGACGTTCCATAACCTCGTAACGCCATCCAGCGTGAGATAGCGCGAGCCGCCCCAGGCATAGCCGTCCAGGTCGGCGTTGAACATCATGTTGATGCCGATAAAGCTGGGGAAATAGACATCAGGATTGGTCGCTGCGGTGCAGTCGTTGATTGCCCGGGTGCGGTCGAATTCCAGCTCAGGGTCGCTGTCCATGTTGTACACATAGTAGCTGCGCGGCTGGGGAAGCGCATACCAGCGGGCGACCGAGGCGCTGCCAGCGATGTTCGCCAGGTCATAAGACTGCTCGCGCCAGTAATGATCCAGTCCCGGGTAACTCGATGAATACATTCCCTGGAAGTAAGAAGCCGGCTTGGGCTCTGCCGCAACGTCGCTGAATTTGCACAGCAGCGTCACCCAGGGCTTCGACCCCAAGACATCGGTTGTTGCATCGCTTTCCAGCGGGGCGCCAGCAGATAATGAAAAGGTCTGCTCGCCGCCCGAAAATGGCTGTATCGATGTCGCCAGGAACTCCCCGCCATCGGCTGGCGCAAAGAGACCCGCGCCGCCTTGCCATTCGCCCTGCACCATCACCAGCCGATTTCGTAAGGCTGGCAACGCGCCGAGTTGCGCGTCATCGAGACGCAGCGAGACCATCTCGCCTTCCTGGGTATGCAGGCTCAAGGCGACCACGCTCTCGCCAGGCGCATCCCCCCAGTCAACCACCAGCCAGCCGTACAAGACCGCCTGTGAAGCTGCCTGAGCGGGAATCGTTCCCAACAGCAGCGCCAGGGCAATCCGCAAGCGGAGAGCGACGTGCGCCCAAAATGACCATCGGCTCATACCCCCCATTATAGCCAGGGTCATGCCGCTGGCGCTTTCCAGTTCTGTTAGGGCAGCGCTGGATATGGCTTTCTCTGCCATTTTTCGGCTATCAGTTCTGTAAGCCAGGTTAGCGGTGTTTATTCCTGTTTATGTACGATGATGAGGTCATTGCTTGCCAGCTCTGAACAGCCTGAAGAACACGGCTGCAAGGCGCGCTAACGGCATCAATAGACCCAACGCAGACAGCCAGGCAATCCAGCGCCGTTCTGCCCCCAGACCCAGCCGAATCAACTTTCCATTCCGCTCCACCTGGGTCACCCTGCCCAGAATCATCTCCTGCGGGACGAGGTCAATGCTTCTCGCGTTATCGCCCTTGATCTTGAAAAGCGCCCCCCGCCGCCCTACCAGGCGGTGAACCACCAGGGTTCCCAGTTGCGGGTGGATGAAGGCAACCACATCGCCCCACGAAGGCTGCCGCCCTTCTAACGGATAGAGGGTCAGGACATCCTGGTCGCGAATGAACGGCAGCATACTCATCCCCGGCGCCGAAAAGCGCACCGCCCCGTTACTTTCCAGGATGGTTTGCACTAAATCCCCCAGCGCCCCGCGGGGAATCTTTAGCGCCTCGATTTGAGCGGCATATGCCTTTCGATTCCGATCACCTGTGGTCATCCTGGTCAATTTTACTCGTTATCAGGACAATTGCCCGCCTGCTGCCGCAGTTAAATCGAACGCTGCCTTCCTCTGCCAGCCGCAGCAGATAATGGCGAATGGTGCGCCGATCCCAGCCAAACTCGCTGGCGATCTCCCGGATGGTCGGCGGGTAACCCATCGCCTGCTGGTAACTGTGCAGGAAATTCAACAGCAGCTCCCGCCGTTGATGATAACGGCTGGCGTTTGCCTGCGCCGCCGGTTCAGGGAAGTGGATGCCCTCGATCTGAAGCTGGCGTAAATAACTGCGGATGGCGTGAACGCCCCAGCCGGTGCGCTGGTGAAGGTGCCTGGGGGTGGGCATCTGCCCGTGCTTTGTTTCGAAGTCCCTCACCGCTTCCAACAGGCGCTCGCGCCGAAGCGGGTAGAGTGAGCGCTTGCCGGTCATATGCGCCGCTTTAGCAGCGCCAATAGCTCATCGATGGCGCAGAGCTCGCACAGCGGTATCGGTTCGGTCGAACGGCTTGGGCTGCCCGGGTGGTAAATGGTCAGGTAAACGATCACGACCGCTTCGGCGCCGCAGTCGCAAATTTTCCCCACGTTTGGGGCTTTATCTTGGCGGGGCTTGCAGTCAGGACAATAAGCGGACTGATCCTGGAGGAAACGCGGGCGCTCGACCAGGAAGGGACGTCCGCAGCGGAGGCAACCCGGCTTGACCCGGATGCCTGCTTTGCGAAACAGGTACTCGATGATTCTGCGGCGCTGCACCAGGTTGACATGATTCTCGAGAAGCGGCGTATCAGATGGTTTCATAGGATTATTATATAGAACAATTGTTCTATATCAATGCCTTGCCGGGGGGATTTATCGGGGGATTTATGGATTACCCCATCCGGCGCTCATGCCGCGGGTTTGATATAATTACGGCGATTTTTACCTGGGAGGTTTACCGCCGATGACCAACGATTTTTACGTTCCCGAAAGCGCCATGGCAATCTTTGCTCACCCGGATGACATCGAATTCACCTGCGCCGGCACGCTGGCGCGCTGGGCGCGGGCTGGAACGCGGGTGATCTATGTCCTTTGCACCAGCGGCGACGTTGGCATCGATGAGCCGGAGATGACGCGCCAGCGGGCAACAGAGATTCGCGAAGAGGAAGCCCGCCAGGCAGCCGCCATTGCCTCGGTGCACGAAGTTGTCTTCCTGCGCGAGCCTGACGGCTTGCTCATCCCCACGCTGGAGCTGCGCAAAAAGCTGGTGCGCCTCATCCGCCTGTACAAGCCCGAAGTTGTGGTTTGCGGCGACCCGACGGTGGTGTGGTCAGGCGAAAATTACATCAATCACCCCGATCACCGCGCGGCTGCCCAGGCAGCCTTAGAAGCCGCCTTCCCGGCAGCCGGTCAGCCGCAACTGTTCGAGGAGCTTGCCGCCGAGGGATTGAGCGCTCACAAGGTGCGCAAGGTTTACGTCACCGAGTGGGATAAGGTGGATGTCTACGTCAACATCGCCGAGACCATCGACATCAAGGTGGCTGCGCTGCGCGCTCACAAGAGCCAGATGGGCAACTGGGACCCGGAGCCGATGATCAAAGAGTGGGCAGCCAACGCCGCCAAAGGCAAGGAAATGCCCTACGCAGAGGGTTTCCGCGTGGTCACGCTGGTGGACGACGAGACCTGGCGCAAGTACAAGGCGCCTCAGCAGCCATAGCTTCGATGCGCTGCCGGTTTTCTTCGATGAGCTGGCGTTGCTCCTGCCAGAACATGGCAGGCAGCCGGTCAATGCGGTGCCATTCACAGCGGTAGCGGTGCTTCTGATCAGCCGGATGCCCCTCTGTTTGACGGGTTCGAAAGAGAAAATAAACCGTCACAGACCAGCGGTCGCGCCGAAAGTTCAACCGCTCGCGCCTGCCCAGCTCGGCAACCAGCTCCAGGTCGGTCAAGCCGGCTTCTTCGTAGATTTCGCGGCGGGCGGCTGCTTCCAGGCTTTCACCTGGCTCCACCCGACCTTTGGGCAGGATTAAATCGGGCAGGTCGCCTTCTCGCACCAGCGCAATCCAGGCATGCCCATCCTTGCAACGCACCACCACGCCGCCGGCTGAGAGGCTTTCAGGCATGCCTGCTGGTCTGGCATACCAGGATGAGTCGATAGCGGTCATACCCTAATCATACAACACTTTTCCCCTTCGATGACGGCTTTTGCTGCTTTGTTTGCCTGCAACACTCGAACCGCTGAACTGTCGCTTCCAGCCCCAAAGGGCTAAACTCGCCTCATTCAAAATCGGGTTGTATGTTAAAATTCCCCCGATGAACCCCCGACTGGTCTTCATGGGATCGCCCGATTTCGCCATTCCCGTCCTGCGGATGCTGGCGGAATCCTACCCCATTGCAGGAGTCGTCACCCAACCCGACCGCCCAGCCGGTCGCGGCAACGCCCTCAAAGCCCCTCCGGTCAAACTGCTGTCGCAGGAACTGGGCTTGCCTTATATCCAGCCGGAACGTCTGCGCGAACCCGAAGCGATGGAACAATTGCGCCGCTGGGCGCCAGACCTGATTGTCGTGGCTGCCTTTGGTCAAATCCTGCGCCGGGATGTGCTCGCCTTGCCGCCGTATGGCTGCCTCAACGTGCACGCCTCCTTGCTGCCGCGCTGGCGCGGCGCAGCGCCCATCCAGGCTGCCATCCTGCATGGCGATGAACGGACAGGCGTCACCATCATGGTGATGGACCCAGGCGTGGATACCGGTCCGCTTCTCAGCCAGCGCGCGGTGGACATCCTGCCCGACGATACTGCCGCCACGCTCAGCTCCCGTCTTGCCCAGGTTGGCGCCGAGCTGCTGCTCGAAACCTTGCCCGCTTACCTGGACGGGTCATTGACTCCCCAGCCCCAGGACGAATCGCTGGCAACCTACAGCCCGATGCTCAAGAAAGAAGACGGGCTGCTGCAGCTCGAACGCCCGGCGGTGGAGCTGGCGCGGCAGGTGCGCGCCTATCATCCCTGGCCCGGCGCTTTCTTCGTCTGGAAGGGTCAAATCATCAAAATCCAGCGGGCGCATGCAGTCGAATCCGAGACTGCTGCGCCGGGAAAGACGGCGATCTATCAGGGTCTGCCGGCGCTGGGGACGGGCGCCGGTCTGCTGGTGCTGGACGAAGTCCAGCCTGCTTCCAAGAAGAGCCTGCCCGGCAAAGCCTTCCTGCAAGGCGCTCGCGATTGGAGATGATACCGCTGTGAACCTGGCATCTCAACGGCTGCAACTTTTTCCGATTTCGGCAACGCTCGAACCCGCCGGGGAGCAGGCGGCGCTCCACATCGCCGGGTTGAGCCTCAAGGAGCTGGCGCGGCAATACGGCACCCCGCTGTACCTGTATGACCAGGCAACGCTGGATGTTAACCTGCAGGCATACCGCGATGCTTTGCAGGCAAGCTACCCCGGCGAGCACGGTTTGACCTATGCCGGCAAAGCCTTCCTGTGCACCGCCATGGCGCAGTGGGCAGCGCAGCGCGGACTTTTGGTGGACTGCACCGGCGTCGGCGAGATTGCCATTGCCCTGGCTGCCGGACTGGCGCCCGCCTCCATCCTGGTGCATGGCGTCAATAAAAGCCCGCAAGACCTGCACGCTGCCGTCGAATACGCCAGCATCATCGTCGTGGATAACCCTGAGGAGCTTTCGCAGCTTCTCGATATCGTCCGCCGTTCCACCCGGCTTTCGCCGCATCCTTTTCCTGAACTATGGCTGCGCTTGAGACCGGGTGTCGCCGTAGAGACGCACGCCTATACGCAAACCGGTCAGCACGAGTCCAAGTTCGGCGTCCCTCCAGAAGAAGCGCTGGAGATGGTGAGAACCTGCCAGGAAAACGCCCTCCCCCTGAGGGGCTTGCATTTCCACCTGGGGTCGCAATTCCGCGACCCTGCGCCGCTGCAATCTGCCCTGCAGGTCATCCTGGATTTTGCCGTCCAATGCCGGGAGCAAACCGGCTGGCTGCCCAGGGTCATCTGCGCCGGCGGAGGCTGGGGAACGCCTTACCACGAAGCAGATTTGCCCTTCCCGCCTATCCAGGATTACGTCCAGGTCATTGCCCATGCCCTGTCCGAAGGCTGCCAGCAGCGCAACCTGCCGCTGCCCAGGCTGCATCTGGAACCAGGGCGCAGCCTGGTTGCCCGGGCGGGCGTGGCGTTGTACCGCGTTGGGGCAGTCAAGACGACGCCTTCCAGGCGCTGGATCATCATCGACGGCGGGATGGCAGACAACCCCCGCCCCGCCCTCTATGGCACCCGCTATACGGCGCTGCCGGTGTGCAACCCAGATGAGCCAGAGCGCGGTCCTGCCTGGCTGGCAGGTCCGTATTGTGAGAGCGGCGACGTCCTAATCGAAGCCCTGCCCATGCCCGAAGTCAAACCCGGCGACCTGATTGCTGTGCCGGTCAGCGGCGCTTACCAGCTCAGCATGGCAAGCAACTACAACGGCGCCTTGCGCCCGGCTGTGCTGTGGCTGAATCACTCCGGCGCTCATCTCATCCAGGCGCGCGAAACTCCCGACCACCTGGCGTTTCGCGACCGCCCCTATACCCCTTAGGGCGATTGGCGACCCCATGGTTGGAAAGCGACCTTTCGCAAATCTATACCAGGTTTACCTCATGCGCCACGGTCAATCGACCGGAAACGCCGAAGGGCTTCACCAGGGTCAAAAGGATTTTGCCCTGACCCCTACCGGCAAGTCCCAGGCGCGGGCATTGGCAAAGCGCTGGAAAAAAGAAGGCGTGACTTTCGATCTCATTGTTTCCAGCCCGCTGCTGCGCGCTCGTGAAACGGCAGAAATCATCGCCGAGGCGCTGAGCTGTCCCCTCGAGTTCGATCCCGACTGGATGGAGCGCGATAACGGCGTTCTTTCGGGACTGCGCCCCGAAGATGCCTATGAAATTTACCCCCGACCCGATTTTATCCACCCTTACCAGCCGATTGGTGAAACCGGTGAAAGCCAATGGGAGTTGTTCGTTCGCGCCAGCCGCGCCGTGCTGAACCTGGTCAGGCGGCAGCCAGGGCGCTACCTGGTCGTATCGCATGGCGGCTTATTGAACATGGCATTCTACGCCATCCTGGGTATTACGCCGCAGGCAAACTTCACGGGTCCGCGCTTCCGCTTTGGCAACACCGGCTTTGCCACGCTGACGTATCAGCCAGAGCAGCACCGCTGGACCGTGTTTGGCGTCAACGATGTCAGCCATTGGAAGCAGCAGGAGGGATAACCATGCGCTTGCTGACCCTGCTGCGCCACGCCGAATCAGAAGCAAACTACCAGGATATCCTCCAGGGGCAGGTGGACTCCCCGCTCACGCCGCAGGGACTGGCGCAGGCGCGCCGGCTTGCCGAACGCTGGCGTGCGCTCGGCGTCAGCTTCGACCGCATCATCAGCAGCCCGCTGCTGCGCGCCCGACAGACCGCCGAGGCGGTAGGCGAAGCCCTGGGAATGCCGGTTACGGTTGACCCAATCTGGACGGAGCGTTCCTTTGGGCAGTTGGAAGGCAGGCGCTACGCCGAAATTCAACAGCTCGATCCGCCTGTCGATTACTATGAGCCTTACGAAGCCATCGGGCAGACGGGCGAAAGCCAGGTGGACCTTTACCTGCGCGCCTGCCAGGCGCTGCAAGGGTTGCTGCGGCAGTCCGAAGGCAATTACCTCGTGGTCTCGCATGGTGCGCTGCTGGGCAAAGTGATGTACGCCATCTTTGGCATCACGCCCCAGGGACATTACTACAGCCCCATGTTCATCTTCGAAAACCTGACCTACGTGCAGCTCGGCTACCAGGCAAAGCGGCGTCAATGGCAGCTCCTGTGCTTTTGCAACCCCGACCTGTGGGACGGGAAGCTCCCTGTCATGGCAAGCGTCCCATGAACTGGCTGATCTTCGGCATAGGCGCTATCGGCGCTTACGTAGGCGGCAGCCTGGCGCTGGCAGAGCAAACCGGCAGGCGCTCCAACAGGGTCGTCTTCGTTGACCGCCCGGCAGTTGCCGCCGAAATTCGCCGCACGGGCATCCACCTGAACATCGCCGGGCGGAATCAGGTTCTCCACGCCCCGCAGGTAGCCGATTCGCTCGAGGAGGCTTTGCTTTCGGGTCCTTTCGATGTGGCAGTGTTTGCCTTGAAGTCTTACGATACGCTGAACGCGCTGGAGGGCATGCTGCCGCACCTGTCGCAGCTCCCGCCCTTCTTGTGCCTGCAAAACGGCGTTGACAATGAACCAACCCTGCAGTCGCTCCTGGGCGAGGGCAGGGTGATCGCCGGAACGGTAACCAGCGCCATCGGCAAGGCGGGTCCAGGGCAGGTGGCGCTGGAACGCAAGCGCGGCATGGGGGTAGCGGCTGGGCATGCCTTGTCGCTGCCTATCGTCCAATCGCTGACAGAGGCCGGTTTGAACGCCCGCCTCTATCCCAACGCGGCAGACATGAAATGGTCTAAGCTGCTCACCAATTTACTGGCGAACGCCAGCTCGGCAATCCTGGACCTCACCCCGGCGGAGATCTTCAGCCATCCGCGGCTCTTTCGAATGGAAATTGCGGCGCTGCGCGAGGCGCTGCAGGTGATGAAAGCCCAGGGAATTCACATCGTGGACCTGCCGGGGACGCCGGTGCGCGCGCTGGCGCTGGCGACCCGCCTGCCAGCCTGGCTTTCTCGCCCGCTGCTTCAGCGCGCGGTTGGCGGCGGGCGCGGCGGGAAAATGCCCTCGTTTTACCTCGACTTGCACAGCGGCTCTGGCAAAAGCGAGGTTGGCTACTTGAACGGCGCGGTGGCGCGCCACGGCGAACGCCTGGGCATCCCCACGCCTGTCAACAAGCTGCTCACCGAAGTCCTGCTCTCGCTGACCCGCGGCGAGACAGACCCCGCTGAATTTGCCCGCCAGCCAGAAAAACTGCTCTCCCGCCTGTATCAAGCTTCCAGGTCATAGAACAGCGGCAGCGGCTGAATCGGCTCATCTGCCCAGCGGTGGGCTGCCAGCAACGTTGCTTGCGCCTCTTTCAGCTTTGCCAGGTCATTGGCATGCACCGTGAACAGCGGCTGCCCTGCTTCGACCCGCTCGCCCACCTTGTGATGCACCACCACGCCCACGGCGTGGTCGATGGGGTCGCCCTTCTTGACCCTGCCCGCCCCCAGGCGCACAGAGGTTTCGCCCACCAGGCGGGCGTCGATCCAGCTCAGCCAGCCCGAACGCGGCGCCGCTGTCGTTTCGATGTGCGCAGCGAGCGGCAGCAGCTCCGGCTGATTCACCACGCGCACATCCCCGCCCTGCGCTGCGACCAGCTTGCAGAATGCCTGCCAGGCTCGACCGTCTGCCAGCGCCTGCTTCGCCATTTGCCTAGCAGATGCAAGATGATCGGCGAAGCCGCCCATCACCAGGAGGTGCGACGCCGCCGTCAGGCAGTGTTCGACAAAGTCTTCTGGTCCCTGACCCTGCAGGGTAGCGATGGCTTCTTTCAATTCCAGCGCATTGCCCACGGCGTAGCCCAGCGGCTGGTTCATATCCGATAGCAGCGCAATCACCTTCCGCCCGGTCATCTCGCCGATGGCGATCATCGTCTTTGCCAGGCGGCGCGCCTCATCCAGGTTCTCCATGAACGCCCCGCAGCCCACCTTGACATCCAGCAGGATTGCCTGCGCCCCTGAGGCGATCTTCTTCGACATCACCGAGGATGCAATCAAGGGAATCGAGTCAACTGTTCCGGTGACATCGCGCAGCGCGTAGAGCTTGCCGTCTGCCGGCGCCAGGTCAGCGCTTTGCCCGGTGAGCACCAAGCCGATGGCGCGCAACTGGGCGATGAACTCGTCCGTGGTCAGGTCAGTGCGGAATCCGGGGATGGACTCCATCTTATCCAGCGTCCCGCCGCTGAAACCCAGCCCGCGCCCCGAAATTTTGCCCACCGGCAAACCGCAGGCAGCCACCACCGGCTCGACCACCAGCGTGGTCTTATCGCCCACCCCGCCGGTCGAGTGCTTATCCACCGCAATCGGCGCGACCCCCGAAAGGTCGACCACTCGCCCCGAGTTGACCAGCGCCATCGTCAGGTGGGCGGTTTCTGCCATCGTCATCCCATTGAGCAGAACCGCCATCGCCCAGGCAGACGCCTGGTAATCGGGGACATCGCCCCGGTTGAAGCCCTGGATGAAAAATTCGATTTCCTCCTGGGTTAATTCCTGCCGGTCGCGCTTTTTGATGATGATATCGACTGCTCGCACGATGACTCCTGTTTTTCATTTGCATTATAATTCAATTACACAAAGGAGTTGGCAGTTATGACCGATAGCGCCGAAGCCCGGCAGCCGTTGCTGGCAGCCGACGAAAAGTTGACCCCCGTGATGATTTACACCGCCAATTCGCTCATCCGCGGCGGCGTGATTACCAAGGAAAATATCCGCGTCAGCATCTGGATGCGGGCGGTAGGAGTGCCAGAGTTCATCCATCTCAAGAACGCCGCCGTGCTCATCTTTGGTCCCACGCTGCAATCGCAAAACTTCAGCGATTACTTCGTGCCGACGGCGCAAATCATCGCCATGCACTTGCTGCCGCCCAACCGCGACCCGCTCGATTACGATGAAAGCGAGGCGAACCGCAAGATGGAACCCGTGACGGTGTTGATTGGCAGTTTTCGCTTCAATTGTTTTGTGCGCATGTCGGCGCAGTCGGACCTTGCCAATTACCTGTCCATCGCCCGCAACCCCTGGATGTCGCTGTATGACATCGAAATTACCAATCCCAACATCCAGGCGATGGGCGCACTGCGCGTTCCATTTGCGCTCGTGCGCCATGCCCTGGCAACTTTTGGCTCACGCGCCTGAGTCGGTGATTCTTACAAGATCAGCATTGCATCGCCAAAAGAATAAAAGCGGTATCCTTCCCGCTTGGCAATTTCGTAGGCTCGCAGGACGCGTTCTCTGCCGGCAAATGCGCTGACCAGCATGAGCAGCGTCGAGCGCGGCAGGTGAAAATTGGTCACCATTGCATCGACCACCTGGAAGGAATATCCCGGCAGGATGTACAGCCCGGTGGCTCCTTCGAATGCCCTGACCCGTTCGCCGGCGACCGCCTCGCCAGGGTTCACCGCCGCGCTTTCCAGCGTGCGCACGCTGGTAGTGCCGACTGCCACCACCCGCCCCCCCGCCTGATGGGCGGCGTTAATCGCCTCGGCTGCCGGCGGAGTCAACTGACACCATTCGGTATGAATCTGGTGCTCCTCGGGGTTTTCCTCGTGAACGGGCGCAAACGTATCCAGCCCAATATGCAGCGTCACCGTAACAAAGCGGACGCCCTGCGCCTTCAGCCTGGCGATCAAGCCAGGGGTAAAGTGCAGCCCGGCGGTAGGCGCCGCCGCCGAACCAGGCTGGCTGGCAAAAATCGTCTGGTAACGCTCTGGGTCTGTCAGGCGGGTATGAATGTAAGGCGGAAGGGGCATCTCGCCTACCCGCTGAATCAGGTCTTCAACCGGCGCATCGAAGCGCACCAGGCGGCGGCCTTCCTCCATGACGCCCAGAATCTCCGCTTCCCGCTCCCCTTCCAGGCGCAGGCGCTTGCCCAGGGTCATCCCCTTGCCGCCTACCAGCGCCTCCCAGGTGACCGAATCGATGCGCTTGATCAGCAACAGTTCGACCTTGCCGCCAGTCGGCTCCTTGCGCGCGTGGATGCGCGCCGGAATCACTCTCGTCTCATTGACCACCAGCACATCATTGGCTCTCAAGAAGCGTCCCAGCTCATAAAAACGGGCATGCTCGATGGCGCCGCTTTGCCGATCCAGCACCATCAGCCGCGAGGCATCGCGCGGCTCCATCGGCGTTTGGGCAATCAACTCTGCCGGCAGGTCGTAATCGAAGTCAGCCGTTTTCACCGAATCACTTGCTCCCCAGCCAGCGAATCAACAGGTTTAAAACCAACGTCAGGACGAGAGACAGCAGGATAGAGCTTGCCAGCGGGAAAACACAGGTGAAATTTTCCCGCTCGATGCGGATATCCCCCGGCAGCCGTCCCAACGGCAGGTTCAGGCGAGCCAGCAGATAGATCAACCCGCCGATGAGCAGCAGCGCCAAGCCTGCAATAATCAAAATACGAGCCAGCGAAATCATCTAGTTAAACAAACGCGGTTGCTCATCCGTTGGAATTTCATAATGCAGGTGCTGATAGGCGAGCGGGGTGGCAATTCGCCCCTGCGACGTCCGCTCCAGGAAGCCAAGCTGCAAGAGGTAAGGCTCGACCACATCCATGATGGTATCCGGTTCTTCGCTGACCGAAGCCGCTATCGTACTCAAGCCCACCGGTCCGCCACGATACTTCTCGATGATCGTCTGCAGCACCCGGCGGTCCAGCTCATCCAGACCCAGCGGATCGACGTTGAGCAGATCCAACGCCTGCTGCGCCACCGGGCGGGTAATCTTGCCTTCAGCGCGCACCTGGGCGTAATCCCGCACCCGCCGCAGCAGGCGCAGCGCCACGCGGGGAGTCCCCCGCCCGCGCCGCGAGATCTCGTCAATCCCTTCCTCGTCCGTCTCTACCCCCAGCACCTGGCTGGCGCGCCGGGCAATTGCCTGCATGGCTTCCAGCTCGTAATAATCGAGCCGGTAGATCGCCCCGAAGCGCGAGCGCAGCGGCGCAGTCACCAGCGCCAGCCGGGTCGTCGCGCCGATAACGGTAAAGCGGGGCAGCTTGAGGCGAATCGAGCGCGCCGCCGGTCCTTTGCCGATGACGATATCCAATGCAAAGTCCTCCATCGCCGGGTAGAGCACTTCTTCGATCGCCCTGCCCAGGCGGTGGACTTCATCGATGAACAGGATATCCCCAGCCCGCAGGTTGGTCAGGATGGCTGCCAGGTCGCCGGCTTTCTCGATTGCCGGTCCAGCCGTCACTTTGATGCTGACGCCCATCTCGTTTGCCAGCACATGCGCCAGGGTGGTCTTGCCCAGCCCGGGTGGACCATAAAATAGCACGTGATCCAATGGATCGCCGCGCTGCCGCGCGGCAGCAATCAATATCGCCAGGTTCTCCTTGACGCGTTCCTGCCCGATCAGATCCTTTAACAGCCTCGGGCGCAGCGCCTGATCCAGGCGGTCATCAACCTGCGCTTCGGGAGTCACCAGCCGCTTGGGTGCATCGCTCATGGCGACGATTATAACCTTTTTCTCAATCCCTTGACATTTCAAAAACGCCTGATTTTTAAATACAAAGTATAATAAATACAGTTTATCCCGGAGCCTCCCCGTTATGGACAACGTCTATCCATCCAAGCACCCCCTGGTTGCCCACAAGTTAACACGCCTGCGAGACCAAACCACCGAACCGAAGAAATTCCGCGAGCTGATTCGCGAAATTTCGGCGCTGCTCACCTATGAAGCCACCCAGGACCTGCAGGTCGAACCGATTCAGGTGCAGACGCCGCTGGAGGTCACAGCAGGATACAAACTCAAAGAAAAAGTTGGCTTGGTGCCCATCCTGCGCGCCGGTCTGGGGATGGTGGAAGGCGCCTGGGAGCTGATGCCCTACGCTGAAGTGTGGCATATCGGGCTATTTCGCGATGAAAGCACTCTCAAGCCGGTGCAGTACTACAATAAGCTTCCCGTCGAACCAACCGTGACGACCTGCCTAATTCTGGACCCCATGCTGGCGACCGGCGGCTCGGCAGTCGCCACAGTGGACATCCTGAAGGATTGGGGCGTCGTCAGGATCAAGTTCATTGGCATTATCGGCGCGCCGCAGGGCATCAACCACCTGCACAGCCGCCATCCCGATGTCCCCATCCACCTGGCTGCCATCGACCGCCAGCTCAACGAGGTCGGCTACATCCTGCCGGGGCTGGGCGATGCCGGCGACCGACAGTTCGGCACCGGCTGAGTGCAATCCAAAACTGCTAGAAATGTAAGGTAAGCTTGCCTGTTTTTCACGATTTGGCTAAAATTTGACCTATGGCTGCAGAAAAATTTGGGCGCTACGTAATTAAATCGGAAATTGGGCGCGGCGGGATGGCAACGGTCTTTCATGCCTACGACCCACGCTTCGAGCGCGATGTGGCAATCAAGGTGCTCCCCAAAGAGTTCCTCCACGACCCGCAGTTCCGCACCCGCTTCGAGCGGGAAGCCAAGACAATTGCGCTGCTGGAGCACCCCGCCATCGTACCCGTGTACGACTTTGGCGAAGAAGAGGGACAGCCCTACATCGTCATGCGCTACATGTCCGGCGGTTCGATGGCAGAACGGCTGGAAAAGGGCGCTTTCTCCGTCGAAGACACGCTCCAGATTTTTCTGCGCCTGGCGCCGGCGCTCGATGCGGCGCATGCCCGCGGCATCATCCACCGCGACCTCAAGCCGGGCAACATCCTGTTCGACCAATACGATAACGCCTTCCTGTCAGATTTCGGCATCGCCCGGCTGGCGCAATCCGGCGTTGCGACCCTCACCGGCGGCAGCATCCTGGGCACGCCTGCCTACATGAGCCCCGAACAGGTGCAGGGAGATAAAGAGATTGATGGGCGCAGCGACATTTACTCGATGGGCATCATCCTGTACCAGATGCTCACCGGTCACACCCCTTACCAGGCGACCACGCCTGCGCGGGTGATGATGATGCACATCCTGGAACCGGTCCCGCAGATTTCACAAAACAGGACCGACCTGCCCGCCAATTTACAGCTCGTCCTGAACAAAGCCATGGCAAAGAACCCAGACGAGCGCTACAGCACCCTGGCAGAAATGGCAGCCGATCTCAGCAGCTTGTTCGCCGTCTCCACGCCGCCGCGTCCCATCAGCCAGACCACCCCGTTGCCCTCACCCGCCACGATTGTCTCTCCCCAGCCAGACGTCCTGGAAACGGTGCAAAAGACGAAAATCGATGAGCGCGGCGTCAAGACGGTCATCGGTCCGCAGCCGGCAGCCGCCGCGCCCGCCAGGAAAGCTGCTATGGGGATGGGCTGGCTCGTTGCTGCGCTGGCGATCGTCATGGCATTGGGCGCCCTCGGCTTGGGCGGCTGGTTCGTGGCGTCATCGGGCATCCTCAACAGGTCCACACCTACCAGCCTGCCGCTGCCCACCTTCACCCAGCTCGCAGTCCTCCTCCCCACCAACACCGAAAAGCCGGTCGAACCGACGTTCACGCCTGAGCCTGCTACCGCCACCCTGCCCCCGTCTACGGATACCCCCCTGCCCCCCAGCACCGATACCCCGCCGCCCCCCGCCACCCCAACGGATACTGCCCCTCCGCCGCCGGTTGCGCTGGTGGTCGGCGGCGCGGATAAGATCGCCTTTATCAATGAAAACGAAATCTGGACGGTCAACATCGACGGCAGCGACTTGCAGCAGCTCACCAGCGACGGCGCAGCCAAATTTCGCCCGCAGTGGCTGCCGGACGGCGAAAACATCATCTTCCTGACCGGAAAATGCATCAAGATGGTGAACGTTGCCACGCGCCGCGTCGACCTCATCACCTGCTTCGAGACCGCCGCCTACCTGGAGGACTTTGCCGTTTCGCCGGACGGCAAGCTGGTCGCCATCAGCCTGGATCACGAGCACTTGTACATCGTCCCGTTCAACCTCGATGCCCTCAAAGCCGCCAAGAAGCGCGGCGACCTGGCGCCAATGGGCGCCTGCAAGGAATTCTCACCCTTCGATGAGGTTTTCGTCAAGACGGTGCGCTGGTCGAGTGACAGCCAAAAGGTTGCCCTGGTCTTCAGCGCGCCGGTAGGCGGGCGGCGCGAGGATAACATCCGCGTCCTGGATATCACCATCTGCTCTGAACCCGAGCGGCGGGTGGGCGTTGACTTCCCTGCCAATTTCTTCACCATCAGCGGCTACAACACCAACCCGGTCTTGAACAACTTTGGCTGGGATGGCGAATCCTTGTTCGCCCTCAATGGTTCTATTCGCAATGGCGGATTTGGCGACCTGTACTTCTTCAACCTGGAGAACAACCGCCCTGATCTGCAGGTCAATCCAATCAACCGCACCTGCTGTTACCGCGACCCTCAGTATAGTCCGGATGGGCGCTACCTGATCTTCGCCTACCAGGAATTCGCCCAGACGAACAAAATTTCGCTGTATTACATCCCGCTGGGCACCATCGGCACCGGAGAGAAATACACGCCGATCCCTCTGCCGGACAATTTCTTCCCTAACCGAACGGACAGCCCTCAGCCAACGCTCCGCCGGGCAAAATAAACTCACTGATATGACGCTGCAATCCGCCGCAAGGTCATTGTTTCACTAAAGCTGCTTTATCAGGGATGGCGCTTGCTGCGCTTCGAGCTGGAAAGATCGATTCCCCTGCCAACCCTGGTTGACCCATATGAAACAAATCCTCTACCTCACCTATCCGCTCAATGGCATTCTCATGCTGGCGCTTCCCATTGGGCTGGCAGTATACCTCACCCGGCGCTTTCGCATGCGCTGGGAGTTGTGGTGGATCGGCGCAGCGGTTTTCTTCCTTTCTCAGGTGGGACACATCCCGTTCAACAACTGGTTCTTTGGACTTTTCGAGAAGGGCATCCTGCAATTTCCCGCGCCTTCGTGGGAAATTCCCGCTTATGCGGTATTAGCGGGCTTATCGGCTGGCTTGTGGGAAGAACTCGCCCGTTACGCCATGTACCGTTGGTGGGTCAAAAAAGCGCGTTCCTGGAAAGAAGGGATATTGCTGGGCGCAGGGCACGGCGGCTGTGAAGCCATCATCCTGGGTGTTCTCGTGCTGTGGACGTTCATCCAGCTTGCGGCGCTGCGCGGCGCTGACCTCCCCGCTCTGCTGCCTGCAGAGCGCATCCCGGCGGTGGAACAGGCATTAGACCAATACTGGTCCGCGCTGTGGCAACTCACCCTGCTTGGCGCAGTCGAACGGCTGTTCACCCTCCCCTTCCATATCGCTGCCTCCCTGCTCGTGCTCCAGGCGTTCACCCGCCGCAAGATTTACTGGCTGGGCATCGCCATCGCCTGGCACACCTTTATCAACGCCGCCATTGCCGGCATTGCCTGGCGCCTGCTGCAGCCCTATCCCTGGGGCGCTTACGCCGTCGAACTGCTGCTGGGTCTGACCGCCCTTATCAACCTGGGCATCATCTTCGCCCTGCGGACGTCCGAACCGGCAGCTCCTGCCTCAGAAGCTGCCCTGCCGCCTCCACCCCCACAACCCCTGCGCCTGGAAGAACCAGAGATCACACCCGAAAGTTTAGACAAAACACGGTACAATACACCCTGACGATGATTCACACCGAAAACCTCACCAAAAGATTCGGCGCGGTGCTCGCCGTTGACCAGCTTAGCCTGGATATCCAGGAAGGCGAAGTGTTTGGCTTCTTGGGACCCAACGGCGCCGGCAAGACCACCACCGTGCGCATGCTCACCGCCCTGATCTCGCCCAGCGGCGGCTCCGCCTCTGTGCTGGATTACCGCTTGGGCGTCCAGGATATGGAAATCCGCCGTCACGTGGGCATCCTCACCGAAACGCCCGGTCTGTACGATAACCTCAGCGCTGAGTACAACCTGGAAATCTACGCTCATCTGTACGAAGTCAAGCGACCGCGAGAACAGGTGGAAAAGTACTTGAAAATGCTCGGCTTGTGGGACCGCCGCCATGATGAAGTAGGCACCTTCTCGAAGGGCATGCGCCAAAAGCTTGCCATTGCCCGCGCCCTGCTGCATGAACCGCGCCTGCTCTTCCTGGACGAACCCACCGCCGCCCTCGACCCCGAGGCAGCGCGGCTGGTTCGCGATTTCATCGAAGACCTGCGCAAGGAAGGGCGCACGATCTTCCTTTGTACCCACAACCTGGATGAAGCCGACCGGCTGTGCGACCGCATCGGCGTCTTTAAAACCCGCCTGCTCATCGTGGATACGCCCTCCCGACTGCGCTCGCAGGTCTTCGGTCGCAAAGTCGTCTTTCATTTGCGCCAGGCGGATGAATCCCTGCGGGCGCAGGTAGCTGCCATGACCTTCGTTCACGAGGCGATCCTGGTCGACCACCGGCTGCTGATCACGCTGGATGACCCCGAAATGCACAACCCTGAAATCGTGCGCCTGCTGGTGAGCCAGGGCGCTGAAATCCAGTTCATCGGCGAACTGCGCCATTCGCTCGAAGATGTCTACCTGCAACTGGTTCGTAACGCCTGACTCCTATGAACAAAATAAAGACTATCCTCAAAAAAGAGTGGGCTGAGGTGTTCAAGAACCGCATGGTTTTATTCAGCGTGCTGTTCATGCCTCTGCTCTTTACCGCCCTGCCGTTGATTTTCCTCTACACCACGCGGGATGTGGGCATGAGCGAAGGCAGCGCTGAACTGCCGGCGCAATTCACGCGCATTTGCTCGCCTGAGTTGTCCAGCAGCGCGTGTTTCCAGGTGTTCATGGCTTATCAGATGATGCTGCTGTTCATGATGATGCCTCTCATCATCCCGGTGAATATCGCCGCCTATTCCATCGTCGGCGAAAAGACTACCCGCAGCCTGGAACCCCTGCTGGCGACGCCTATCACAACTTTGGAGCTGGTCGCCGGCAAGAACCTGGCTGCCTCGATTCCGGCTGTGCTGGCAACCTGGATTGGCTTTACGATCTATCTGGTGGGCGCCTGGCTTATCGTCCGCAACCCGGCAGTGATGAAGGCGCTCGCCGATCCCATGTGGCTGCTGGCAGTGATCGTCGTGGGTCCGTTGCTGGCAATCCTCTCCACCAATTTCAGCATCATGATCTCTTCACGGGTCAACGACCCCCGCGTGGCAGAGCAGCTTTCGGCGGTGGTAGTGCTGCCTTTGCTGGCGGTATTCTTTGGACAATTCGCCGGGCTGTTCTTCTTAAACAGCCTCATCATCCTGTGGACGGCAATCGTCCTGCTGCTTATCGATGGCGGCATGCTCTCTCTGGCTATCCGCCTGTTCGAACGCGAAAACATCCTCACCCGCTGGAAGTGAGAGACTTGACAGGGCTTATGAAACTCGTCATTCTCCTCAAACGATCATTGTACCGTATCGTCTTACCGCTGGCGCTGGCGCTTGCGGTCGTCCTCAGCGCTGCCGCGCAGCAAGATGAACTGCAACTGACCTTTTCACGCGATTTTGGTTATGCCTCGGGCACAGGAGATATCCAGGGCATGTTCAGCATGAAAGTCAGTGGTCCTCCCGACCTGGTAAAAGTCATCTTCCTGATCGACGGCGAACCGATTGGCGAGGACACTGAACCGCCGTTCAGAATCCAATTCAACACCGATAACTACGCCCTGGGCAGCCACACGCTGAGCGCAGTGGGCTATACCACGGATGGGAAAGAACTGCGCTCGCGGGAATACCAGCGCAACTTCGTATCTGCCGAGGAAAGCTGGAAAGCCGGGATGCGAATCGTTGGTCCTTTGATGGCTTTGGTATTGGGCATCACGGTGTTGTCCATTGTGCTTCCATTACTCCTCGGAAGAGGCAAATCGAAAACCATCCCGCTGGGCGCGCCGCGCAATTACGGCTTGGCGGGCGGCGCGATTTGCCCGCGCTGCCACCGTCCCTTTGCCATGAACTTGCTGGGAATCAACTTACTGACTGGTCGTCTCGACCGCTGCCCGCATTGCGGCAAGTGGAGCGTGGTCAGGCGCGCCAGCCCGGCTGAACTCAAAACCGCCGAGCTGGCGGAACTCGAAATGGGCGCCGCTTCAGCCCAGGTGCAGGGACAGACGGAAGAAGAAAAGCTGCGCAAGGCGCTGGACGAATCCCGCTTCCAGGATTATTGACCCTTCGCCGCCGGACGCCTCGCATCGGTAATCCATTCGCTCCACGAGCCGGGGTAAAGGCGCGCTTCACCCAAGCCGGCGTGGAGCATCGCCAGGATGTTGTGAATGGCGGAAACGCCCGAACCGCAGTAGAACACCACCTGGTTCGCCGGCGCATCCCCCACCAGCCATTTGAACCGCTGGCGCAGCGCCTCGGGCGGCAGGAAAAAGCCCTCCGCATCGAGGTTCTCGGCGTAGGGCGCTGAAACCGCCCCAGGGATATGACCGGCAACCGGGTCGATTGTCTCGTTTTCCCCGCGGTAGCGCTCTGCGGCGCGGCTATCCAGCAAGCGCCAGCCGGGGTCCAGCCGAATGCGTGCGACGTTTTCGGCGGTGATCGCCAGGTCAGAAACGGGCTGCGGGATGAATTGCCGGCTGGGGCGAAACTCTTCGCCTGCCGTAACCGGCAGACCCGCCTTCAGCCAGGCTTGCCAGCCGCCGTCCAGCACTGCCGCAGACGGGTGCCCCAGCCAGCGCAGCATCCACCAGCAACGCGCCGCCGCAATCGCGCCTCCCAGGTCGTCATAAGCGACCACCTGCACCCCGCCGTCAATCCCCAGGCGGGAGAACAGCGCTGCCGCCTCGTCCACGGTTGGCAGGGGATGGCGACCGGTCTTGCCGGGGATGACCGGAGCAGACAGGTCTTTTTCCAGGTCAGCAAATACTGCGCCCGGAATGTGGCCTCGCAGGTAACGGCGCCTGCCGGCGTCTGCTTCTCCCAGCAGAAACCGGCAATCAACGATTGCCCACTCAGGATCGCCCAGGTGGGCAGCCAGTTCGTCAGCAGAAATCAATGTTTGATAAGTCATGCTAAAATTCTATCATGACAGTCCGCAATCCCATGCGGCAGCAATCGAACGCTAGGCATAAAAATATCACGATACATCGTTCTGAAGAGGGAGACCACTATGCAATTCGGCATCATGGCAATGCAAATGGACGCTCTGATTCCCGCCGGGCTTTCCGCCGCCCAGGTGATGACGCACATCGCCAGCTTTGACCACGCCAGCCTGGTGCGCAGCTTTTATGATCAGGGGTTTCGCCTGGTTGAGCTGGGGGGCGACCTGGCGATGTTCCTGCCGCACACCTTCTCGCCCCAAGCCATCGAGCGCCTGGGAACCCTGAAGCAGGAGCTGGGATTGCGTTACACCGTCCACCTGCCCTTGTGGTCGGTCGAGCCGTCCACCCCGCTGACGCCGGTGCGCGAGGGTTCGGCGCGCGCCATTATCGAGAATATCCTGCAAACGCAGCCGTTGTCGCCCGAAGCCTACGTCCTGCACGCCACCGGCGCGCTGGCTGCCGAGTTTTACCGCATGCGCATGTCGGAGACTGCCCGCAGCCTGTTGCTGCGCATCTTCCAGGGCGGCGCACGGCAAAGCCTGCGCGCCATCCTGGATGCCGCCGGCATCCCTTCGCGGCGGCTGGCGATCGAGACGGTAGAATTTCCCTTCGACCTGACCCTGGAGCTGGCAGAAGAATTCGACTTATCGATTTGCCTGGATACCGGTCATGTGCTGGTGGGGTTTGCGGGACCCATCGAGCTTTTCGATGCGCTCGAGCGCTGCCTGCCGCGGCTTGGCGAGATTCACCTGCATGATGGTCCCTGGCAGGGACCTGAAATGACCATCGGGTATGGCAAAGATCACCAGGCGCTTGGCAAGGGCAGTTTAGACCTGCCCCGCTTCTTGCAGCGCCTCGAAACCGCCGACTTCCAGGGACCGGTGATCTTCGAGCTTGGCGTCGCCGACGCCCTGGCTTCTTTGGAGCTTATCCGCAAAATTCGACCTGGGATCATCACCTAATCACGCTTATAATTATCCTGTTATTGCGCATACCGAAACAAACACGATGTTACATACTTCTCCAACTGCCCGCCTGGACCTGGTTTACCGACTGAACCAGGCATTCAATTCGTCCCTTCATCTCGACCAGGTGCTGAATACCGTTCTGGATGAAGTGATCGCCCTCATGGAGGCTGAGCGGGGTTTTGTGATGCTGGTGGATGAAAGTGACCAGCTCATCGTACGCGCCGCCCGCGGCATTGATCAGCAAACCATCGAACACTCTGATTTCCACATCTCACGCAGCCTGGTCGAGCGGGTCAGGCGGGAGGGACTGGCAATCATCACCACCGACGCCCAAAAGGACGACCGCTTTGCCCATCAGCAGAGCATCGTGGCGCTGGGTCTGCGCTCGATATTATGCGTGCCGCTGCGCATCAAAGACCGCATCATCGGGGTGATCTATGTGGATCACCGCTTGGTCACAGGCGTATTTACCAGCCAGGACCGCGACCTGCTCACCTCCATTGCCGCCAGCGCTGCCATTGCCATCGATAACGCCCGGCTGTTCAATGACCTTCAAAAGTCCAAATCCGACCTCGAAATCGCTTACGATTCCACCCTGGAAGGCTGGGCAAAGGCGCTGGAACTGCGCGACCAGGTAACCGAAGGTCACACCCGCCGCGTGACCGAGTTGACCGTTGCCCTGGCTCGAACCATGGGCGTACCGGAAAGGGACCTGATTCACATCCGCCGCGGCGCGCTGCTGCACGATATTGGCAAGATGGGCATCCCCGACAGCATCCTGCACAAGCGGGGGTCATTGACCCCTGAAGAATACGCCATCATGAAGAAGCACACCGTCTTCGCTTACGAAATGCTCTACCCGATCGAATTCTTGCGCCCGGCGTTGGAGATTCCCTACTGTCATCATGAGCGCTGGGATGGCTCAGGGTATCCGCGCGGCTTGAAAGGCATCCAGATTCCCTTATCTGCCCGCCTGTTCTCAGTCGTCGATGTCTGGGACGCCCTTACCTCTAACCGCCCTTATCGCTCCAGTTGGACAGAAGAAAAAGCCCTGACCTATCTGCTGCGGCAGGCTGGCAAGCAATTCGATCCCTTTGTGGTTCAGGGTTTTACCTATATGATTCAATCTGGAACGTACCCCAAGGAGTACCTCCCATGAGTATCCCCCGCCAACCCGACATGGAATTTCACATCTCCCGCCAAGTGCGGGACGATTACGAGGTTGACCTGTCGTTGTTCACCCTCACCGGCAATGTAATTCTTGCCGATTTCCTGGCAGCGCGCACGCTGGCGCAAAAGATGAACGCCCGGCGCGACCTGGTGAACTTCCCAGAACGGGCGGTGCGCGCCAGCCACCTCAACGCCATGGGCATGATCGATGAGATCAGCCACCTGGTCTTCCGCGCTTACCGCCAGCAGCGGAACCCAACGGCGCTGAGCGAGGCTTTGGAATGGTTTTCTGACCAGCTTGGCGAGGCGGCAATGGATGCCGTGCTGCGCCAATTCTGCGATGAATTCCCGCCGCTGAGGGTGTACCGCGACCAGGAAAGCGTTGATGAATACCTGGCTGGCGACACCGAGGGCGTCTCCAACCGGGAAATCCTGCTTGAAGAGCTGATTTTGCTCTGGCTGGCGAACGCCAACCCGGCGTTCGCGCCGTTCAGGGAATTATTCGATGACGCCCGCTTGAGCCAGACGACGGCTTATCCGCAAATCATCAGCCTGCTGCCCGACTTCTTCGCCAAACAGCCGCCCATGATCGGCAGCGAGATGGACCTGATTGCCTTCCTGCGCGCGCCGGCGCTCGCCAGCCCCGATTCGCTCTTCGGGCAGCTCGAATTCATCCGCAAGAACTGGTCTCCGGTGCTCGGCAGTTACCTGCTGCGCATCCTGTCGGGGCTGGATTTCATCCGAGAAGAAGAAAAGCCCATCTTTGGCGTCGGCGGACCAGGTCCCACGCCGGTCTTCGAGTATCGCGGACTGGAATTCGAACCGGAAGCCTTCAGCCCCGACCTGGACTGGATGCCCCGGCTGGTGTTGATCGCCAAGAATACCTACGTCTGGCTGGATCAGTTATCCAAGAAGTACCAGCAACCCATCCAACGCCTGGATCAGATTCCCACCGCCGAGCTGGAGCAGCTTGCCCGCTGGGGCTTTACCGGCTTATGGCTGATCGGCGTTTGGGAGCGCAGCCGGGCGTCGCAACTCATCAAACAACTGCGCGGCAACCCCGAAGCGGTCGCGTCTGCCTATTCGTTGCGCGAGTACCAGATTGCCCAGGACCTGGGCGGGGAAGAAGCCTTCCAGGTCTTGCGCGAGCGCGCCTGGAGGCTGGGCATCAGGCTGGCTTCGGATATGGTGCCCAATCACATGGGAATCGATTCGCGCTGGGTCATCGAACATCCCGATTGGTTCATCAGCCTGGATTACAGCCCCTTCCCAACCTACACCTTCAATGGACCGAACCTGTCACAGGACGACCGCGTCGCCATTTTCATCGAAGACCACTATTACGACAACACCGACGCCGCCGTGGTGTTCAAACGGCTGGACCGCTACACCGGCACGGAAAAGTACATTTACCACGGCAACGATGGCACTTCGATGCCCTGGAATGACACCGCGCAGCTCAATTATCTGCTCCCGGAAGTGCGCGAGGCGGTCATCCAGACCATCCTGCACGTCGCCAGGCAGTTCCCCATCATCCGCTTCGACGCCGCCATGACGTTGGCGAAGAAGCATTACCAGCGGCTTTGGTTCCCCGAACCGGGCAGCGGCGGCGATATTCCCTCCCGCGCTGAGCATGGCTTGACCAAAGAGCAGTTCGACGCCCTTATGCCGGTCGAGTTCTGGCGGGAAGTGGTTGACCGGGTGGCTCAGGAAGTCCCCGACACCCTGCTGCTGGCTGAAGCCTTTTGGCTGATGGAAGGGTACTTCGTGCGCACGCTGGGGATGCACCGCGTGTACAACAGCGCCTTCATGAACATGCTGCGCGATGAAAAGAACGCCGAATTCCGCCTGACCATCAAGAACACCCTGGAATTCGACCCCGAAATTCTCAAGCGTTACGTCAACTTCATGAACAACCCCGATGAGCGCACGGCAGTGGATCAATTCGGCAAGGGCGATAAATACTTCGGCATCTGCACCATGCTGGCAACCCTGCCTGGCTTGCCCATGTTCGGGCATGGACAGATCGAGGGGTTCACCGAAAAGTACGGCATGGAATACCGCAAAGCCTATTGGGACGAGCCGGTCGACCAATACCTGGTCGAACGGCACGAACGGCAAATCTTCCCCTTGCTGCGCCGCCGGCGCTACTTCGCCGATGTCGCCGACTTCCTGCTCTATGACCTCTACATGGCGGATGGCAACGTCAACGAGGATGTCTTTGCCTACTCTAACCGTTTCGGCGACGAGCGGTCGCTCGTCCTGTACCATAACCGCTTCCAAACCGCCCGCGGCTGGATCAAGACCTCGGCGGCGTTCTCGGTCAAGACCGAGAGCGGCGAACGCAAGCTGGTGCAAAAGACCCTGGCTGAAGGCTTGGGCTTGGATTACGATGAAAACGTCTTTACCATCTTCCGTGACCACGTCAGCGGTCTGGAATACCTGCGCAACAACCGCGAACTGCATGAGCGCGGGCTGTACGTCGAACTGAACGCCTATGAACTGCGCGTGTACCTGAACTTCCGCCAGGTGCGGGATACCGAGCAGCGCCAATATGCCAGCCTGGCAGCTTACCTGCAGGGGGGCGGCGTCCCCAGCATCGAAGAGGTCATCCTGGAACAAGCCCTGGAGCCCCTCCTCGCTCCGGCGCGAAGGCTGATCAACCCGGAGAGCCTGCGCCTGATCATCGCCAGCCGCGTTCTGCCAGACCATCCCCAGGACGAGACCATCAAGACGCTTATCGAGTCAATCGAAGAAAAGCTGCTTGCCTTCCTGTCTGCGCTCAAGCGCCAGGTCAACGCCGACCTCGAGGAAAAGCCAATCGCTTACGAAATCCTGGAAAAGCTCACTGCCGCGCTGCACCTGCCCGTCATCGAAACGCTATACCCCGATTTGAAGGCTGCCAGCCACCGCCCCATGAGGGCATATCTGCGCCGCGGTCCCAAGCCGGAGGCAGCCTCTGAACGCCCCTCCTGGCTGGACGCCGGCGATCTGGAAGTTTGGGCGCCGCTCACCGGCTGGCTGTTGCTGCACCTGACCGGCAAAGTAGCTGGCGAAGAAACGTACAAGCAAACCAGCCGAACCTGGCTGGATGAACTGCTGCTGGGCAAGCTGGCGACTTCGGCGCTGCAGGGCTTATCATTGCCGGCGGTCCCCCGCGCCCTGCTGTTGATTAAAATCCTGACGACCGAGCACGACTGGTGGAAAACTGCCCTCCAGCAGCCCAGCGAAGCCGGACTCAGGTCGCTCTTGCGCCAGTGGTTCAGCCAGCGCGAAGTGCAGCAATGGACGGCGGTCAATCGCTTCGAAGGCGTGCTCTGGTTCAACAAAGAGGCATTCGACGAGCTGGTGTGGTGGCTGTTCCTGTCCGCCGTGATTGACATCATGGTGGAGGAAGATCAACCGCCTTACCAGCCTGAGTCGCTCGAGCCAGGCGCTCTCCCGGCGGAAACGCCCGAAAAAGCGGGAAGAATTGCAGCCTTCACGGCAGCCCTTTATGAGCTGGTCGAGCGCATCGCTGCTCTCGAAGAGGCTTCTGGCTACCAGGTTAACCGGCTGTTGAGAATTGAGGAAGCAATCTAACCCGTTTCTAAGGGTTTACATTCGGTCACTTCTGCAGTGTGCAAATGCCTGGTCAGGACAGCGTCGCCGCGTAAGCCCGTCCGTTGGCTGATGACGAACTTCAAGTCGTGCTGGAGCTGCTTGGTCAGGTCAATGTTCACTGCCTTGCGGACGAGCCAGGCTGCCCGTGCGGCATAGCCCAGGCTGTTGCGCGGTTCGATGCGGGAAAAATCATCGAAAAACCAGCCGCAAGAGGCAAACATCTTCTGCCGTTCATGCTGCGCCTGGAGCAAGGTATCGATGCGGCTAAATTGCTCTGCCGTTAAGGCGCTGCCCCGCTCCTCCAGGAGCAAGGCGTCAAGGCTCGTCTTGCCCAGGAGCACTTCGATATACCGGTTGCGCAGCCGCCAGGGGTCGATGCCCAGCCGCCAGAGGGCATCGGAATAGATCAAGTCCAGCTCAGATGCCAGCCGGTTCAACGCCTGGCGCAGGAAAACCTTCCAACGACCATCGCCAGGGGTGCAATCGCAGGTGCCCATCCAGCGGGTTACGCCGTGCAGGCAAGACCAGGATGTGTTCTCGCGGATATTGATTGTGCGCCGCGGCGGATGTTCTCTCAGCCAAAGACCGGGCGTGAGCCGCTGCACCCCGCGGTGTTCGCTGGCGCCGTTCACCAGGTGAGAGAGAAAATGATCGCGAAATTTCTGGTGGTGCCCATAAAGCTCGCCATCGGTGGCAATCAAAAGCAACTGCGGTTCGCCCCGCCGTTCTTTATCGGGTCTAAAATGCGTCAGCACCTGCGTTTGTACGAACTCATCGGCGTTGCTGGTCAACTGAGGGACAAAGCTGATGCCGGTGCTCAAATCCCGCTGGTAGAAGAAAACGGTCATGCTGCGGTCATCCTGCAGCAAGACGCGGTAAGGTTCTGTTGTATCGGGGGATTCCCCTTCTGCCTGCCAGGGCGCCAGGATGGTAAATTGAATGCCCTGTTCTGCCAGCACCGAAAGGGTATCCAGATCAACGGCGGTTTCGGGCAGCCACATCCCTTGCGGTCGCCTTCCCATGCGGTGCTCGAACTCGGCAATTCCCCAATGAACCTGGGTGACTTTATCCGTCCGAACCGCCAGCGGAAGGATGGTGTGATGGTAAGGCTGCGCGATGGCATTGCCGACGCCGCTTCGCCGGTAGCTGGCGTTGTCCTGCGCGGTGATCATGCTCAGGGTTTCGGGGTCATATCCCTGCATCCATTCGCATAACGTGGGTCCCATATTGAAGCTGATGCGCTCGAAATTCCGCAGCCGGGCGTTCGGGCGGTAACATTCAGCATGAATGCGTTCGTTCCAGTTAGCGTAAGGTTCTGCGCCTATTTCATTGGGGATTTTTCGGGTAAAAGGGTCTTCTCGAGGTGGTTGATAAAAATGTCCGTGAATACAAAGGTACCGTGTTGTCATCCAGGCGTTTTCCTCATAGCGATCAAGTGACTTTGCCTGCCAATAATTATAACAGGATTATAGCTCATATCAACCCAAACGAAACGGGCTAAGGGACGTTACAGTTATGAGCCGAGCATGTCAACCCGCCAAAAACAAATTTTCCGCTTTCTGTGCAATTCGCCGAATCGTTTCTATACAAACGAGTGATACGTAACGGCGAATTGCTTACGGGATTGGTCGCCACAATTTTATTATTTTGCTCTACTTAATTTCGACCAATCACACGGCATCTCATAGAGTAAAATAGAGTATTATAGGCATGATTCCCCACCCCTCTCCCCTGCGCGTGCTCTTCCTCTGCGCCGAAGCCTCTCCCCTGGTCAAGGTCGGCGGCTTAGGCGATGTCGGCGGTTCGCTGCCTGCTGCGCTGCGCCAGCTTGGGATGACGTTAGCCGCGGCAAACGGAAACGAAACAACGCTCAAAGCTCCCGAAGGCGCCCCATCCAGCGCCATAGACATCCGCGTGGCGCTGCCCTTCTATGGGGCAATCAACCGCAACCGTTACAAGGCGCAGCCGGTCACGTCGGTCGAAGTTCCCCATGCCAATGGCGCAATCGCCGCTGAAGTCTTTACGCTTCAAGTCGACCGGGTGCCGTTTTACCTGATTGCCGGGGCGCCCATTCATCCGCAAGCGCCGGTCTACTCAGCGGACGTGGGATATGACGCCCACAAGTTCATCTTCTTTTCCCTGGCAGCGCTCGAAACAGCCCGAAAATTGGACTGGCAGCCGCACATCGTCCACTGCAACGACTGGCACACTGCCGCCGCGGTCTATTGGCTGGCGCTCCACCGCGAGCAGGGCGCTTTTTTCCATAACACTGCTTCGGTGCTAAACATCCATAACCTCACCTACCTGGGAGATGGCGCCGAGTTCCCCATGGCGTCTTTCGGCTTGCCGCCTGCGCAACCAGGCGCCCTTCCAGACTGGGCAAAGCAGCTCCCTTTGCCGCTGGGATTATTGACCGCCGACCACATCGTTACCGTATCCCCCACCTATGCCCAGGAAATCCAGGCGAGCGAAGCCGGACTTGGCATGGAATTCCTGCTGCGGCAACGGGCAGATCGTCTCTCCGGCATATTGAACGGCATTGATTACCGGCGCTGGAACCCAGAAGACGACCCGGCAATCCCGGTCACCTACACCCCCGAAAGCCTGTTCGTGCGCGAGGCGAACAAGGCTGCCCTGCTCAACGAACTGGGGTTCATCGCCGCCGATACCGGTTTGGAAGAGCGCAACACCCCGCTGCTGGCGATGATCGCCCGCATGGATTATCAAAAGGGCGTTGACATCGTCATCGAAGCCCTTTACCGGCTTGCCAGGGAGGCGCGCCAGCCCTGGAGAGCCATCATCCTCGGTTCTGGCTTGAGCGAACTGGAAAGCTCTGCCCGCCGGCTGCAATGGTACCTCCCCAACCAGGTGCGCGTTGTCACCCGCTTCGACGAGCCGCTCAGCCACCGCATCTATGGCGGCGCCGACCTGCTGATGATTCCCTCGCGCAGCGAATCCTGCGGCATTGTGCAGATGATTGCCCAGCATTACGGCTGCCTGCCCGTGGCGCGCGCCACTGGCGGATTGAAGGACACCATCCGCGATTATCGCAGCGATGAAGCGGCGACCGGCTTTCTCTTCGAAAATCCCACCCCTGAAGACTTGCTGCGAACGCTTCACATCGCTTTCGAGGTCTTCAAGGATAAACCCACCTGGCAAGCCATGCAGAAACGCAGCATGGCGACCGACTTCTCATGGAAACGCTCAGCGCATGCTTATTATGAGCTGTTTTGCCGGCTGGCAGCAGAACGAGCGCGCCTGACGAAGTGTGATGACCATCCAAACCAGATGAGCAAGTAACCAACGAAAGGAGAAGGCATGAAAATCAGAGCTGTCATCCTGGCTGGAGGCGAAGGGTCCCGCTTGAGCACCCTCACCGCCAAGCGCACCAAGCCCGCCGTGCCGTTCGGGGGAAAGTACCGCATCATTGACTTTACCCTGTCGAACTGCGTCAATTCCGGCATCTTCGATGTGATGATCATTGCACAATACCGCCCTCACTCGCTCATCGAGCACATCGGCGCCGGCGGTCCCTGGGACCTGAACCGCGACTTCACCGGCGGCGTCCGCATCTATTCCCCCTACCGCGCCCGCGGCATTGGCGATTGGTTTACGGGCACCGCTGACGCCGTCCAGCAGAACTTCCGCTTCGTAAAAGACCGCGACCCCGACTTGATTCTGATCTTATCGGGTGATCACATCTATGAGATGAATTACGAACCCATGATCACCTTTCACCGCGACCACCAGGCGGACCTCACCATTGCCAGCATTCGCGTCCCTTACGAAGAAGCCTCCCGCTTCGGCATCCTGGACATCGACGAAGAATACCGGGTGAAGGCGTTTATCGAGAAACCCAAGGAGCCCCCCTCCAACCTGGTGAATATGGGGGTTTACGTCTTCAATACCGATGTTTTAGACCACGAGCTGTGGTACGACCATACGCACCCGGAATCGAAACATGACTTCGGCAACGATGTCATCCCGCACATGGTCAACTCTGGCGCCAGGGTGTTTGCCTACCCGTATTCTGGTTACTGGGTGGACGTGGGCACCGTAGACTCCTACTGGAAGGCGCACATGGACCTGCTGGAACCCAAGCCTTCAATTGATTTGAACGACCGCTCCTGGGTCATTCACACCCGCACCGAAGAACGTCCGCCGGTCAGGCTGGAACGCGGCGCAGAAGTCATCGACAGCATGGTCACGGACGGCTGCATTCTCAAAGGCGGCTGCCTGGTCGAGCGCAGCGTGCTATCGGCTGGCGTGCTGGTCGAACCGGGCGCCGTGGTGCGCGAGTCGATCATCCTGACCGATAGCGTGATTCGGTCTGGCGCAACGGTGGAGAGAGCCGTGGTCGACAAAAAGGTCATCATTGGAGAAAACGCAAGTGTTGGGAAAGCCCTCCCCGGCGGAGCGCGCAAGATCGTGATGGTGGGCAAGAAGAGCATCGTCCCGCCAGGCTTCACCATCGAACCCGGCGCGGTCATCGGCACCGACGTCAGCGAAAGCGATTACGCCACGAACATCGTGGTCGAAGGCGAATACATTTCAACCAAGAGGCAGGCAAATGAAGTATAGACGATCATCAGGCATTCTCTTGCACCCCACCAGCCTCCCAGGACCGTATGGGATTGGCGATATCGGACCCAAAGCCTACGAGTGGATCGACTTCCTGGCAGAAGCCGGATGCGGCTTGTGGCAGGTGCTCCCGCTGGGACCGACCGGTTACGGCGATTCACCGTACCAGTGCTTCTCCTCGTTCGCCGGCAACCCATATCTCATCAGCCTGGATGCGCTGCTGGTCGATCAGCTTTTGTATCCCGAAGACCTGGCTGAACGACCGGCTTTCCCCGCCGGGCGCGTGGATTACGGCATGGTCATTCCCTGGAAGCTGGCAGCCCTCGACAAAGCCTTTGCCCGCTTTCAAGACGGCGCGGCAGCCAGCCTTCGCTCGCCATTCGAGCAGTTCAAGGCGCAGCAGGCAGCCTGGCTGGAAGATTTTACCCTCTTCATGGCGCTGAAAGAGCAATACCACAATGCGCCCTGGACGACCTGGGAGCCAAGCCTGCGCGACCGCCAGCCCGAGGCGCTGGCGCACGCCAGGCAAATGCATGTCCAGGCAATCGAGCGTCAGGCGTTTTGGCAGTTCTTGTTCTTCCGCCAGTGGCATGCCCTGCGCGCCTACGCCGCCCAGAAGAACATCAAAATTATCGGCGACATCCCCATTTTTGTCGCCCATGATAGCTCCGACGTCTGGTCTCACCGCGATCTGTTCTTCCTGAAACCCGATGGGCAGCCGGCAGTGGTCGCCGGCGTGCCGCCGGATTACTTCTCTGCAACCGGACAGCTCTGGGGCAACCCGCTCTACAATTGGAAAGTGCACCAGTCAACCGCCTACGCCTGGTGGCTGGACCGCCTGCGAACCGTGCTCTCGCTGGTGGATATCGTCCGCCTGGATCACTTTCGCGGGTTTGCCGGTTATTGGGAAGTCCCCGGCAAGGCAAAGACCGCCGTCAAAGGACGCTGGCGGCGCGGACCGCGCTTCAAATTCTTCAACGCCGTCCAGAAGGCTTTGGGCGATTTGCCGATCATCGCCGAAGACCTGGGCGTGATCACTCCCGATGTGGTCGCCCTGCGGGAGCGGTACAAACTGCCCGGCATGAAGATCCTGCAGTTTGGCTTCGACAGCGGTCCCGAAAACCCTTTCTTGCCGCACAATTACGTACAAAATTGCGTCGTTTACACCGGGACGCATGATAACGACACCTCCCTGGGCTGGTACCTGCGCGTGCCCGAAGCCGAAAAGGACTATTACCGCCGCTATATGCACCGCGACGGCAGCGATGTCTCGTGGGACCTGATTCGCGGCGCATGGTCATCGGTGGCTGTCTTTGCCCTGGCGCCAATGCAGGACTTCCTTTGCCTGGATAACCAGGCGCGCATGAACTACCCGGGCAACCCCAGCGGCAACTGGGCATGGCGGATGCCTGATAACGCCGCCAATGAAACCTTGAAAGCCAGGATCAAAGAACTCAATCAACTTTATGGACGTGAAAACAAATGACCTTCTTTAACTTACCAGACTGGGTAAGCCAGAACACAAGCCTGGCGGTTGCTGCCATTCTCATCTTGAGCCTGGTCCTGTACCTTTTCGCCCGCTCGGTGGTTGCCCGCAGTTTGATCTCGCTGGCATCCCGCACGAAAACCCGGGTCGATGACATCATCGTCAAGCACATGCGCCCTCAGCGCATCGCCTGGTTAGCCCCGCTGCTGCTCATCTACGCTGCCGCTTCTCTCTTCCCGGAATACCAGAATTACATCGAAAAAGCCACGCTGTTCGGCATCTTGTGGATTTCTGCCGTCACCATCAATTCCCTTTTGAACGCCCTCAACGAAATCTACGAGAGCCGCCCCAGCTTCACCGGCGTCAGCATTCAAGGCTACCTGGACATCACCAAGATTTTGATCGTGGTTGCCGCCGTCATCATCAGCATCACCCTGTTCACCGGCGAGTCGCCTGTTGTGCTGCTCACCGGCTTGGGGGCGCTTACGGCAGTTCTGCTGCTCATTTTCCAGGATACCATCCTGGCATTGGTCGCCAGCATTCAAATTGTGGCGCATGAGTTGATCAAAGAGGGCGATTGGATCGAGGTGCCCTCCTACGGCGCCGACGGCGACGTGGTCAACATCAGCCTGCACACCATCAAAATCCAAAACTTCGACATGACCTTCACGGTCATTCCCACCTATAAAATCGTCGATACGGCTTACAAGAACTGGCGCGGCATGAAGGAAAGCGGCGGGCGGCGCATCCAGCGTGCTCTGCTGGCGGATATGACCAGCATCAAATTCTGCGACGCTGAAATGCTCGACCGCCTGTCCAACATCGACTTGATTCAGAATTTCGTAAAAGCCAAGATTCAAAAAATCGATGACTACCGCCTGGAACACGCTGACCATTATGACTCGCCCCTGGATGGACCCCAAGTCACCAACCTGGAAATATTCCGCGAGTACATCACCGCTTTTCTAAGGAACCGCGCCGATATCCATCACGAAAAGCTGCCTTTCCTGGTTCGCACGCTGGAACCAAAACCCAACGGACTGCCCATCGAGTTGTATCTCTTCACCAAAGTCACCGATTGGTATGATTACGAGTTGATTCAGGCAGAAATCTTCGATCATCTGCTGGCTGCTGCGCCATACTTCGACCTGCGCGTTTTCCAGGAGCCTACCGGCATGGATTTCTCTTCCTTCGCCAGGGCAATCACAACGACAAAATGACGGATTCGACCCTTTATCCCCGCCCTGCCCTGACGGTTGACATCGTCATTTTCACCGTCCGGGATGCCCACCTTCAGGTGCTGCTCGTCTGCCGCAAGGAACCACCCTTCGAGGGAGAATGGGCATTGCCGGGCGGGTTTGTCCGCCTGGAGGAGTCGCTCGAGGAGGCAGCCATGCGCGAACTCTGCGAGGAAACCGGCATCCAGGATGCTTATTTAGAGCAGCTCTATACCTATGGCTGCCCTCAGCGTGACCCGCGCGGGCGTGTGGTCACCGTGGCGTATTATGCCTTGATTCCGTCGGACCGCTCGATTCGGATGGAAGGCGGCAGCGATGTCTCTCAGGCGCGCTGGTTTCCCGTGGATGCCCTCCCGCCGCTGGCTTTCGACCATGACGAAATCATTGCCTACGCTTTACGGCGGCTGCGCTACAAGCTGGAGTACACCGCAGTGGGCTTTGAGCTCCTGCCCAGCGAATTCACATTGAGCGAAATTCAATCGACCTATGAAATAATCCTGGGTGAAAAGCTGGATAAGCGCAACTTTCGACGGCGTATTTTGGCTGCCGGCATCATCGAAGCGACCTCGCACCGCCGCGCCCGTGAAGGGCGCCCTGCCCAGCTCTACCGTTACCGTCCCGACGCCGTGGCAGAGATCAAGGCGCGCCGGCTGTTCCCTTAAACAAAAAGACCCCACTGTGCCGTGTGCGCCGAGTTTTGAACCTGCCTTCGCAGGTGGGGTTCCTCCCCGGCCGCTCCGCCTTGGCTTAAGCCTATCGCGTCACGCACGGAATATTGAAACCCAATGAGTGGGTGTTGGCTCAAAACGAGGTAGCAGCAACACGATGCACAGCAGGGTGATTATCTTATACCACAATTTGAATGGGATGAATAGGGAAATTTCACCGAATCACCCCGGCTTCGAGACCAAACCGACCTGCTTAACACATTACAGGTCGAGTTTGATGTGCAGTTCTTTTAACTGCTTGGGTTCAGCCGGCGAAGGCGCGCCGCCCATCAGGTCACGCGCCGCCTGATTCTTGGGGAAGGCGATCACCTCCCGGATGTTAGGCTCGCCTGCCAGAATCATGCAGATGCGGTCGATGCCGGGGGCAATGCCTCCATGCGGCGGCGTGCCGTACTCGAACGCCTCCAGCATGTGCCCAAAGCGTTCCTGCGCCACTTCAGGGTCCAGCCCAATGAGCTTGAAGACCTTTTCCTGCAAGCTGCGGTCGTGAATTCTAATCGAGCCGCCGCCCACTTCGTAATTGTTGAGCACCAGGTCATACTGCTGACCGCGCGCCTTGCCCGGGTCGCTGTCCAGCAAAGGAATGTCTTCCGGCATGGGTGAGGTGAACAGGTGATGGCTCGGATCCCAGCGCTGCTCTTCTTCATTCCAGTTGACCAGCGGGAAGTCGATCACCCAGCAGAACGCCAGCACGTTGGGGTCTGCCAGGTTCAAGCGCTCAGCCAGGTGCACCCGCAAACGCCCAAGAGCCTCGAAAACAACTGCCGGTTTATCCGCAACGAACAGCAGCAAATCACCTGGCTCAGCTTCGAAGCGGGTTTTCACGATTTGGAGCGTTTCAGGCGATAAAAAACGGCTGAAAGATGAACGTTCTTCGCCTTCCGGCGTGATCGCCAGGTAAGCCAGTCCTTTTGCGCCAAACGCCTTGACGTACTCGGTCAATTCATCGATTTGCTTGCGGCTGTAATGCCCCTGTCCCCTGGCGTTCAAACCGCGCACATGACCGCCCGAAGCAACAACGTCTTCGAACACCTTGAAACCGCACCCCGGCGCCAGGTCGGTGATGTCCTTTAACTCCATGCCATAGCGCAGATCAGGATTGTCCTTGCCGAACCGTTGCATGGCTTCGGCGTAGGTCAGGCGGGGGAAAGGCTTGGCAAACAACCGTTTGTGGGGCACCAGCTTTTCCACCATCTCCGTGAACAGCCCCTCCGCCAGGTTCATGATGTCCTCGCGGTGAACAAAGGACATCTCCAGGTCGAGCTGGGTGAATTCCGGCTGGCGGTCGCCGCGCTGGTCCTCATCCCGAAAGCAGCGGGCGATCTGGAAGTACCTTTCGATGCCCGCCACCATCAAGAGCTGCTTGAGCTGCTGAGGCGACTGCGGCAAGGCGTAGAACTCTCCCGGGTGAACCCGCGAGGGCACGAGATAATCGCGCGCGCCTTCGGGCGTCGTTTTGAACAGGATGGGCGTTTCGACTTCGATAAAGCCACGGGCGTCCAGGTAATCGCGGATGAATTTGACCACACGGTGGCGCAGTTCCAGGTTGCGGCGCATCCTTTCGCGGCGCAAATCCAGGTAACGGTAACGCAGGCGGGTCATTTCATCCACCTCTTCTTCTTTGCTGATCTGGAAGGGGGTTGGCTTTGCCGGATTGAGCACTTTGAGTTGGCGAACTTCGACCTCGATCTCGCCTGTTTCCAATGCGGGATTTTCCATGCCGGTCGGGCGTCTCTGTACCACGCCCTCGACCTGAATGACCCATTCTGTGCGCACATCTTCCGCTGCCTGGTGAGCTTCGGGCGAGGTGGCGGGATTGGTAACCAACTGGACAATGCCAAAGCGATCACGCAAGTCGAAGAACGTCACCCCGCCATGATCTCGGCGGCGGTGCACCCAGCCGGCTAAGGTCACTCGCTGCCCAGTATGGCTGGCTCGCAATTCACCACAGGTATGGGTCTTGTACATAACATCCTCCACAAAATAAATCGCCCTCCGCTTGCACGCGTCGGGCGATGGATTGAAGTCACCGGAGCTCAAGCGCCGGGCAAACGCCAACCCTCCGCCCATTGGGCGAAGCAATTATTCAGGTTGTTCCCGTTCAATGCACTCAAACTCATGCTCGCTCCTGAAAGCGTCGCCTATTATACCCGATAAGCAAAGCTAAGAGAAGGCTGATGTGAGCGCCGACCGCCAGCGGGAAGGATAGCTATTGTGAATTGTTTCATTTACGACGAAGGATACATCGGGTAAAATGGATAGGGTAAATTCCCCACCCGTGAGCAGCGATGACAAGGCAGCAGGTCGGTAGCTCAGTGATATATCCCGTAAATCATAAGGAGAAATCAGCCCATGAAACATACAACCATCCTTTTGATTGGCATTTTCCTTTTGCTCAGTGTGGCGTTGGCAGGATGCGCCGGACCCGCCGGTCCTGAAGGACCCCGCGGACCTGCCGGTCCCGCCGGTCCGATTGGTCCCCAGGGTCCCAAGGGCGATCCCGGACCTCCCGGTCCTGCTGGCGCCCCCGGACCAAGCGGAGCCGAATATGCTGGCGATCAGGTCTGCGCTGGCTGCCACCAGGATATTTACGACACCTACATCCAATCTGGTCATCCCTGGATCTTTCCGGAGGTCTCAGGCGCCGCTCCCGAATACCCGTTCACCAAGTTAGACAAGCTGCCGCAGGGTTACACCTGGGATGACATTGCTTACGTTATCGGCGGCTACCAATACAAGGCTTTGTTCGTCAACCAAGAAGGGTATATCATCACCGATGAACCTGGAAAGAGCGGCAACACTGCCTACCTGAACCAGTATAACCATGCGAACAACCTGCTGGGGAAAGCCGCCGGCTTCGTCAGCGAGAGCGCCGGCGTCGAAAAGCTCCCCATGGACTGCGGCGCCTGCCACACTACCGGCTACCGCCCCAGCGGCAACCAGGATAACCTGCCCGGCTTAATTGGCGCCTGGGCGCAGCCTGGGGTGCGCTGCGAAGCGTGCCATGGACCGGGCAGCCTGCACATCACCAACCCGCAGGGCATCTCAATGAAAATTGACCGGGATGCAGAAACTTGCGGGCAATGTCATCACGCCGGCGTCATCGAGAAGGTCGAGGCAAAGGACGGCTTTATCGTTTCCAACGAGCAGTACAGCGAGCTGTTCCAAAGCAAACACGCCGCGCTGGATTGCGTCCTGTGCCATGACCCTCACATGGGCGTCGCCCAGCTCCGCCAGGCGAAAACGCAAACGGCGCGCACCACCTGTGAAAATTGCCACTTCGAACAGGCGCGCTATCAGAATAATCCCATCCACGTGGGCATGAAGATGACCTGCGTGGAGTGCCACATGCCGCGCATCGTCAAGACCGCCTGGGGAGATGCCGAAAAATACTCCGGCGATACTCGCTCTCACCTGATGGCAATCGATCCTGAACAAATCGATCAATTCGATACGTTCACCGCAGAAGATGGCAGCGAGCAAACCTATTCGAAATCCCAGGTGGGCTTGAACTTTGCCTGCCGGCACTGCCATGGCGTCTTTGCCTCTGAGCGCAGTGATGAAGAGCTGATTGCCGCCGCCATCGGCTATCACGACCGCCCGGCTGCCGCGCAACCACCAGAACAACCGTAATCCACCAGACGAATCTCTCGTTAATGGGCGGGCATTTTTGTCCGCCCATTAACGTTTGATGAGCGAATATTACATCTGTCAAGTTTCCAGATGACATTATTTACTTCTAAATAGGAGGTCTATCGTCTAAAATTAATAGGGTGTTTACCCTATTCAGCTTGCTGATTGTTACCCAATCCGATCCTGTTGGAGCCAGTTCATGAACCTGATTCCTTCATTCATCAGACAAAAAACCGTTTTGGCTTTCCTGGTTACTTTCCTCCTCTGCGTGGCGGTGGGCGGGGTGATCGGAACCGTGCAAAACGCTGCGGCTGCCCCGGCGTCCCAAACCGGCGGCTATAAAGGTTCGGCAACCTGCGCCGCCTGCCACAGCGGCATTGTCGAGGTCTGGCAAGATACCCTGCACGCCAGGGCATTTTCATCGCCCATCTTCCAGCGCGACTGGACCGAGCTGGGCAAGAAGACCACCTGCCTTGCCTGCCACACCACCGGCTATGACCCCGACACGGGCAGCTACGTGCAGGAAGGGGTGAGCTGCGAGTCATGCCACGGACCTTTCATCAGCAGCCATCCTGCCGACCCAATGCCGGTCGAAGCTAACGCCGAGGTGTGCGCGACCTGCCACAAGACCACCACCGATGAATGGCGCGCCAGCAAACACAGCCAGGCGGGCATTCAATGCGAAAGCTGCCACACGCCTCACTCCCAAACGCGCAAGGCTGCCACCGTTTCTGAACTATGTCTGAACTGCCACAAAGAGAATAGCAGCTCTTTCACCCATGGCACGCATGCCCAGTCGGGGCTGGAGTGCAGCAACTGCCACATGTACTCAAAGCCCCGCATTGCCGATCCCATCGAAGGGCTGGTGGCGACCGGGCATACCTTCAGCGTTGGGTCAGACGCCTGCATCGGCTGCCACCAAGATACCGTCCATTCGCGGGATGAAATTATCAAGCTTTCCGGCGAAGTGGTCGAGTTGAAAGCCGCCGACCTGGATACGCTCAAAAAGACGGTGCAGGAGCAAGAAGAACAGATCAATACACTGAAGGCGCAGAGCACTGTCAGGTTGTACACCGGTCTGGCGCAAGGAGCGATCATCGGCTTGATTATCGGTTGTGTCGCCGCCTGGATCGTCAGCCAGCGCATCCAGGTGATAGAGGAAGGTGAATAATGGCAAAGAAGCGAAAGATCAAACTCGAGCTGACCCGCCGCGACTTTCTCACCCTCACCGCTGCGGCGGCTGGTTCGGTGGTTGCTGCCCAGGCATTGACTACGGGTCCTTTATCGCCCTTTTCGATGCTGAAACAAGGACAACTCGAAGGCAAGCAGCCCCAGGGCGAGGGGCACGGCGCCAGCGGACCTTACCACTGGGGCATGGTCATCGATTTGGATAAGTGCATTGGGTGCGAATACTGCCTGCGCGCCTGCAGCGCAACGAACGACGTTCAAGCGGACCGCCCCTGGAACATCGTCGTCGAGGAGCGCACCTCAACCGGAACGCCCTTCTTCTTCAGCCGACCCTGCCTGCACTGCCAGGTGGCGCCATGCGTCGAAGTCTGCCCGGTGAAAGCCACTTACGTCCGGGAGGATGGTTTGGTGGTGATGGATTATGACCGCTGCATCGGATGCCGCTATTGCGAAGTTGCCTGCCCCTATGACGTGCGCAAGTTCAACTGGGAAGCCCGCACGGACGAAAACCCCTACGTGCCCACCTGGGGCATCCCCGAAGTCGAACGCCGTCCCCGCGGGGTAATCGAAAAATGCACGTTCTGCATTCACCGCATCGACGAGGGGCTAAAGCGCCGCCTGATTCCCGGCGAAGACCGCGAAGCCACACCTGCCTGCGTCAACATCTGCCCGGTGGGGGCGCGCATCTTTGGCAACCTGAACGACCCCAACAGCCGAATTTCCCAGGTGCTTGCTCAAAATCCCACCATCCGCCTGCGCGAGGAATTGGGCACCGAACCCAGCGTTTACTACATCCCACCCAGAGAAGGATTGTAACCATGAGCGCCGTAACCTTCCCGCGCAAAATTCTCACGGCGTTGACTCCAGCCATGCTCGCCTGGCTCTTGTTGATTGCCCTGTGCCTGGGCATCGGGCTGGTTGCTGCCTCACAGGTGCTCCTGAAGGGGCTGGTCGTCACCAACATGAGCGACACCGTCCCCTGGGGATTGTGGATCACGATCGACCTGTCCTCCATTGCCCTGGGCGCTGGGGCGTTCACGCTGTCAGCAGCCGTTTACTTGTTCGGCATCAAGCGGCTCCAGTCGGTCGTCCGCCTGGCAGTGTTTATCGGGTTCATCGGCTATACCTCAGCCCTGTTGACGCTGGTCATGGACATCGGACGCCCCGACCGCTTCTGGCATCCGTGGGTCTATTGGAACGTCCACTCGGTGCTGTGGGAAATCACCTGGTGTATCACCATTTACCTGATCATCATGCTCCTGGAGTTCCTGCCGGTGGTCGCCGAAACGCCGTATTTCAGCCGCTACCCGCTTTTCGGTCGGATTGCCCACCTGCTACACAAGGCGGCGCCGGCGTTTGCGCTGGCAGGGTTGTTCATATCGCTGCTGCACCAGTCATCCCTGGGAGCAACTTACGGCATCGTCAAATCCAGACCCATCTGGTTCAAGCCCAGCATGCCCATCATGTTCATCTTGTCGGCGATTGCGGTGGGTCCGGCTTTGACCATGGCAGTTGCCTTGGTGCTGGAATGGGTGCAGGGTAAAAAACAAGTGCCATTCCAGGTCTTGCGAGGGATCGCCCGTTACAGCGGTTTTGCGCTGCTGGCGTACGCTTATCTCAAGTTTTGGGATTTCGCCTCGGTCAACTACTACGGTCGCACGCCGGCGGTCAGTGAATCGCTCTATTTGCTCAACCAGCAGACGCCGTATAACTTCGGCTTTTGGGTCGGCGAGGTGATCATCGGCATCATCCTGCCAGTCATCCTGTTCTTGGCGCCGCGCTTCAATCGTAACCCGGTCAACCTGGTTCTGGGCGCGTTGATGGCAGTGACCGGCGTGGTCATGAACCGATGGAATGTCACCGTAGGAGGGCTGTTTGTGCCGCTTTCCTATTCGCCCGGTACGCAATACACCCTCCCTCCCGGTGTTTACACCCCCAGCCTGGCTGAATGGGGCGTCGCCATTGGCATCATTGGCTACATCCTGCTCATGTTGACGCTGGGAACGCGCTTCTTGCCTCTCTTTCCCAGGCAGGAGGCATGAGATGTGAAATTCGGTTATACTTTGTATAACCGCTTTGCATCACATGTCTCCAATTCACTTTGAGCTTTTTTTGCCTCTCAGCCAGTCAAGGAGGTTGCAGTCATGGATAGAACTCCGGCTAACCCCTTAATCATCGCAGGGTTCTTCATCCTGCGCTGTCTCGTCCCTCTCTTGATCATGCTGGGAGTTTCTTACCTGCTGAGAAAGTTAGGACTCATCAAGGAAGCGCCCATTCCACCCAATCACCGCGACCAGCCGCAGGAAAACGCCAATACCGAAAGTGGAGGCATGTTGCATGGTTCGATCTAAACCAGCGTTCTTCGCATCCCTGCTGATCGGCGTGACGCTCGCTTTGTCCCTGGGATTGCTCCTGGTCATCCCGACGCTTGCCGATGACCCTGCCCAGGAAACCGAGCGTTACTGTTTGAGCTGCCATTCCAACCCTAATCTTTACATGACCCTGCCCAGCGGCGAAGCCCTGCTCCTTTATGTTTCCGGCGAAACGCTGGCAGGCTCCATCCACAGCCCGCTGGGAATCGAGTGCGAAGCCTGCCACACCGAGATCAAAGCCTACCCCCATCCAGAACAACCGTATGAAACGCTGCGGGAATTTTCACGCGCCTATGCCCTGAGCTGCAAGAAATGCCACTCGGTTAACTTCGAAAAGACGCAAGACAGCATCCACGCCCAGGCAGCCGAGCAGGGTCATCTGAACGCGCCCGTATGCACCGATTGCCACGGCGCTCATGACGTTCACCCACCGGATATGCCGCGCTCCAAGATTTCTGAAACCTGCGGCAACTGTCATGCCGCCATCTTGAACGAATACGCCCAGAGCATCCACGGCAAGGCGCTCAGCGAGGAAAACAACGCCGATGTGCCCGTCTGCACGGACTGTCACGGCGTACATAACATCCAAGACCCACGCACCGATCAGTTCCGCGTCAACACCCCCGAACTGTGCGCCGGCTGCCATGCCAACGCGGCGTTGATGCAAAAATACAATCTGCGCGCCGATGTTTATGATCTCTACAAACTCTCCTGGCACGGGGTGGACGTTTCGGTTTACAAAGCGCGCTGGCTCACCATCTGGCATGATTCGGCAGTGTGCACCGATTGCCACGGGATTCACAATATTCGCAAGACGGATGACCCGGCATCCAGCGTGAACCCCAATAACCTGCTTGCCACCTGCCAAAAGTGCCATCCGGGCGTCAGCCAGAACTGGACCGGCGCCTGGACGGGACATTACGAAGTCAGCCTGGAACGCACGCCTTTTGTCTATTACACGAAAATCTTCTATTCCCAATTCACTCCGGTTGTGTTATGGATATCGGGGTTCTATGTAGCGCTGCAAATCCTCCATGCCACGATCGAGAGAGTGCGGAGAAGCTTAAGATGAGCCTTACTCCTGAAATCGTCAAACCGGAATTGCACTTCAAAAGGTTTTCCAAATCGCAACGCTGGGAACACACCCTGCTGTTGTTCTGCGTCCTCGTTTTGCTGCTGACAGGTTTGCCGCAAAAGTACCGCACTGCCGGCTGGAGCCAGTACCTGCTTTCCACGCCAGAACGCGTCCAGATGATTCAACAAATCCATCACGCGGCAGCCCTGTTGCTCACGGCTGGAGCCATCTATCACCTGGGTAAAGGCATCCTCCAGCTCGCCCGCAGGCAACTGCCGGCAGATATTTTCCCGGTCTGGCAGGATTTCAAGGACGCCTGGCAGATGATTCTCTTTTTACTTTTTTTGAGCAAAGACAAGCCCAAATTCAGGAAATACAACTTCGAGCAAAAAGTGACTTATTGGTTCATTTTCTTCGGCGTTGGCATCCTGATCGTCACTGGCTACATCTTGTGGTTTCCAGAAGTCGTCACCCGGCTGCTTCCCGGAGGCGTGATTCCGGCAGCAAAACTGGCTCACAGCAGCGAGGCAATCGTCCTGGCGGTCTTTATCGTCGTCTGGCATTTTTACCATGTTCACCTGGAACGCCTGAACCTGAGTATTTTTACCGGTAAACTCAATGAAGAAGATATGCAAACCTATCATGCGCTTGAATATCAACGGCTGACAGCTTCACAACCTGAATCGCCCGAAAGCGGAGGCGAGGGATGAGAGCGCTCCTTCGCGCCTCACTCATCCTCGTCGGCGCAGCCCTGCTGGCAACCGCCGCCCTGACCTGCCTGCTAGATTCTTCCGAGGCTCTCCCCAGGCGCGCCCAGGCAGCCGCGGCAGATTTCACGCCGATTCGCGCCAGCAGCCCGCAGCAAGGCGACGGCGGCGATGAAAACCTCTCGATCGGAAACGACACCTGCCTGGGCTGTCATGGGTCGCCGGGTCCGACCCTGACGCTCGAGAACGGCGACATACTGGATCTGTACGTCAACCCGGCAGATTACGCCGCTTCGATTCACGGTCAGAAGGGGTATGCCTGCGTCCAATGCCACACCACCGTGGGGAATTACCCTCACCCGGAATTCAAGGCTGCCAGCCTGCGCGATGCCAGCTTACAACGCTACACGGCTTGCCAGTCTTGCCATGGCTTACAGTATTCACAAGCGGCGGACAGCGTCCACGGCAAGGCGCTTGCCTCCGGCAACCAACAGGCAGCCATCTGCACCGATTGCCATACCGCTCACGAAGTGAAACGCCTCAACGACCCCCAAACGCACACGCTGCTGCCCTCGGCGCGGGCGTCAATCCCCCAAACCTGCGCTAAATGCCACTTCGCCATCTACCAAAAATATAAGACCAGCGTTCATGGGGCTGCCTTGCTGGAAGAAAGCAACCCCGATGTGCCCACCTGCATCGATTGTCACGGCGTTCACAACATCGAAGACCCAACGACGGCTGCCTTTCGCCTGCAATCGCCGCAAATATGCGCTAAATGTCATACCGATGAAAAGCTCATGAGCAGATACGGCATCTCGACCAATGTCATGAACTCTTACGTCGCCGATTTTCACGGCACCACCGTGACCATCTTCGAAAAGCAAAGCCCCGATGCCGAGACCAACAAAGCCGTTTGCTACGACTGCCACGGGGTGCATGACATCAGCCGCCCCGACGACCCCATCACCGGCATTCAATCGAGGAAAGAGAACCTGCTGGCGCGCTGCCGCAAGTGCCACCCCGAGGCAGACGCCAACTTCCCAACCGCCTGGCTGTCGCATTACGAACCCTCTCCTGAGAAATACCCCATCGTGTATTACGTCAACCTGTTCTACAAGCTGTTCATCCCTGGCGTGCTGGGGAGCATGGCTTTGCTGGTCGCCCTGGACGTTGGCAGATCATTCTATAACCGGTCGAGGGAGAAACAACAAAAGATTGAAGCAGCAGCCCTGCCGAAGGAGGCGCCAGCCGTTGAGCTCCCGCCAGAAGCCAGCCTGGAGCCGCCTCCATCAACAACCCAGGAAGCGCCTGGCGGAGAATCTGCCGTCATCAGCGAGGACGCTGCTTTGCCTCTGATGGAAGAATTGCCCGAGGTGGAAGCTCAAGAGAGCGATGGCGAGCCGACCTCGCCTCCACCGCAGGAAGCCGAGGACGAAACCCGTGCTCAGGATACTCCGCCAGCCGATCAGCCCTCCCAGCCGCAGGAAACCTCGTCTGAACCCCCTTTGGCGTCGCATGACGAAGACCAGGATGACGCCAGCGAACCAGAAGGCGATGAGGAACGCCATGACTGAACACCCTGCAACCTCGCAACAAGCTGAGACCACTGCTGGAAGGAAAACCTACTATCAGCGGTTTTCGCTGGATCAACGAATCGAGCACATGGTCTTCCTGATCTCGTTCTCGATTCTGGGCTTGACCGGTTTGATTCAAAAATTTTCGGCGGCAGTTATCAGCCAGTTCCTCCTCAAGATTCTCGGAGGCATCGAAACCGTCCGCCTGATTCACCGGGTCTCGGCGACGGTCATGATGGTCGTCGCCATATACCACATCCTGGCGGTGTTCTACCGGGTGTATGTCCGACGCGTCTCCTGGACGATGCTGCCCAGCCTGGATGATTTCAAACACTTGTGGCACGACCTGCAATACTATTTTGGCTTGCGCAGGCATAAAGCTTATTATGGGCGCTACAGTTACGCCGAAAAAATGGAATACCTGGCAGTCGTTTGGGGGACGATTATCATGGCGGTCACCGGCTTCATGATGTGGAATCCCATTGCGACGACCAAGTACCTGCCAGGGGAATTTATCCCAGCCGCAAAAGCTGCCCATGGCGGCGAAGCTATCCTGGCAGTGCTGGCAATCCTGATTTGGCACTTCTACCATGTGCACCTGCGAACCTTTAACAAGAGCATGTTTACCGGCAAGCTCTCGCATGAGGAGATGGAAGAAGAGCACCCCGCCGAACTGGCGCAGTTGATTGAAAACCCTCCCGCGCCCGATGACCCCGAGGTGATTCGTAAACGCCTGCGCCTCTATTATCCGGTCGCTTCCGTCCTGGTGGCGCTTCTTGGGTTTGGATTGATCCGCTTTTTGACCCTCGAAGAAACTGCCATCAAGACCATCCCTCTGGGAGAATCCGCTCCGGTTGTGCTTCAGGTCACCTCAACGCCCCGCCCCGCCGCCACCCAAACCCCCACTGCCCAGCCGGGGGAATTGGGGGTCAGCGCCGATTCCTGGGAAGGCGCCTACCGGGCGCTGTTCGACAACCGCTGCGGCACCTGTCATGGCAACACGGCTGTGGGAGGCTTGAGCCTGAAAACCTACGCCAACGCATTAAAAGGCGGCAAGAGCGGTCCAGCCATCCTGCCAGGCGACCCCGAAGCCAGCATCCTGGTGCAAATTCAGCGGACAGGCGGACATCCCGGTCAGCTCACCCAGGAGGAGCTTGACAGGGTCATCGCGTGGATTCAGGCTGGCGCGCCCGAAAAATGACGGCATGACTCGCTTCTTTTTAGATAATATCATCCTGGTTTATTTCTTTTATGGCTTGGCTTTTTTCAGCATGGGGCTGGCGATATTGCTGGAATTGGGTCATGCCTCGGAACTGGAATTTTCTCGCGCGCTGCGACCGCTGGCAGCTTTTGGCTTGATTCACGGCTCTCACGAATGGCTGGAAATGGTCTTGATGATTCAAGCTGCCACAACTCAGACGGCTGCAGGCAATTGGATTTTCGCCCTTCGCCTGGTCTTGCTGTCAAGCTCATTCATGATGTTGATCATCTTTGGAGCCTTTTTGATTCAAGGCGCAGCCAGCCGAAAACCCGTATGGGTAGCGATGCTTATCGCCAGCCTGGTCTGGTTTGCCGGTTTGATGTGGATATTGAACCAGGTTCGCCTGCCCGTCCTGGATCGGCAAATCGCCGGCGACGTGTACACCCGCTATTGCCTGGCTGTGCCCGGCGCAATTCTCACCGGTTGGGGGCTGTTAATCCAACGACAGCGGTTCATCCGAGAAGGGATGCGCGGCTTTGGCTCGGATGTCACCCTGGCTGCCTTTGCGTTCATCTTGTATGGTGTTATTGGGCAGGTGTTTGCGTCTCCCAGCAGCGTCTTTCCTTCCAGTTACCTGAACTCCGATGCCTTCATCCGCTGGTTTGGGTTTCCGGTGCAGATATTTCGAGCGCTCATGGCGATCCTGGCAGCAATTTTCATCATCCGCTCACTCAGATCTTTTCAAGTTGAAAATTCTCGCTACCTGGAAAGCATCCACAAAGCGCGACAGGAAGAACAAAGAAAAGCCGATCAATTGCGAGCCGAATTGCTGCACCGCACCGTGAACGCTCAAGAGACCGAACGACAGCGGATTGCCCGGGAACTGCACGATCAAACCGGGCAAACGCTCACCGCCCTGGGGATGGGCTTGCGCGGCATCAGCGAAAATATCCTGGCAAGCCCCGAACGCGCACTTCAGCAGGCAAAACAACTGGAAATGGTAGCCTCTTCAGGCATCCTGGAGTTGCAGCGGCTGGTCTCCGGGCTACATCCCCCGCAATTGGATGAACTTGGGCTGATACCTGCCCTGCGTTGGTTCATCACCGATGCCGCTAACAATGCTGGCATTCCAATCACGCTGGCGAGCAACAAACAAACCCTTAACCTCCCCTCCGATGTCCGCGTGGCGCTCTTCCGAATTGCCCAAGAAGCCATCACCAATATTATCCGCCATTCGCTGGCGTCCAAAGCCAGCATCAACATCCGGAGTGAGACGGACTCAGTGACAATGACCATCGAGGACAACGGACGGGGCTTCGTCTTCAATCAGGATAAACTCCTCACGCCGGAGGAAGGGCGAGCCTGCTGGGGCTTGCTTGGCATGATCGAACGCGCGTCATTGGTTGGCGGTGAGTGCCGCATTTCTTCCCGTCCAGGAGAAGGCACGACGGTTGAAGTCCATGTACCGTTGAAAAACAAGGAGAACCGAAATGAGTGACATCCGGTTGTTGTTGGTGGACGATCACGAGATGGTGCGTACAGGCTTGTCCATCCTGTTGGAGAACCAGCAAGATATCACCATCATCGGGCAGGCAAGCAACGGTCAAGAAGCATTGAGTCTGGCGCATTCACTCCATCCGGATGTGATCGTCATGGACATCACGCTGCCAGATATTTCAGGCATCGAAGTCACAAGGCAGATCAAGCGCCAGCACCCTGAGATCGCCATCATCGCCCTGACCATCCACGAGGACGAGCAATTTTTCTTCGAAATGCTGCAGGCAGGCGCAGAAGGCTACATTCCAAAACGAGCAGCCCCCGAAGACCTGATCAAAGCCGTCCGGGCTGCGCATGTGGGGGAAGTGTATATCTACCCTTCACTGGCAAAGATGCTGGTTGCCGATTTTTTAAACCAGGAACGACAGGAACGGGGAAAAGTGATGATCGAGGGAATTACGGCGCGCGAGCAAGAAGTGCTTGAAATGCTTGCCCTGGGAAAATCGAACGAAGAGATCGCCGAGGCTCTCTCGATCAGCCGGCATACTGTGGCGCGCCACCGCGAGAATTTGATGAAAAAACTGGGGCTGCACAACCGCGGCGAACTGGTCAAATACGCCATCCGCAAGGGGTTGATCGAACCTTGACAGCTCTCTTGCCGAACACACTATCAAGATACTTCTCTTATCCAATTGACTCTAGCCTCATTTTTCGATACGATGTTAACAAGAGCATTGGCTCCTGGAAATGGAGGCTACGGTTATGCGCAACGTTCAGTTTCGTTCAGTTATATGGACTATCTTGCTGGCAGCGCCTTTTACCATCCTGGCGATCTTTGCGACGGCATACTTGAGCCTGCATCTGTTCGACATCGTGGCGCAAATCGTTCAAATCCTGAATCAAACCACCTATATCGGACAACCATTGATGGTAGAAATCCTCGAACGTATGCCCGAGTTGATCGGCATGGGCGCCGGTATGGCAGTCCTGATGGCGCTGCTGCTCTTGTTCAAACCAGCAGAGAATAATAGCAAATAGAAAAGGTGCGTCCTTCACCCGCCTGGACTTGCGCGGTTTGACCGCGCAAGTCCTTTTTTAATAGGAAATTTGCACCAAAATTCACTAATCAAAAACTCATTTTTAGAGTATAATATAGGGAGTTTGACCTATATCCTTACTCCAAGGAGGCTGCTATCGCAAAAAATCTTTATCCTTCTCTCATGCTTAGTGTCTATTTATTCCATTTTTGAGGAGAATGCTAAATGAAAGGTAAATATTTAGTCATCGCAGGGCTCTTGCTGATCGGCTTGACGCTGGCATTGGCAGCCTGCCAACAAGCAGCGCCAGAAGCCACGCCATGCCCGACCGCGGCGCCCTGCCCCGATTGTCCCACCTGTCCTACGGCGCCTGCCTGCCCCGAAGCGGCGCCCTGTCCAGAACCCGTGGTGAAGGACGTGCCCTATCAGGACGCCTGGGTCAATTCGCCGCATAACCAGGCTGACGCCGAAGCCTTTGTTCACTGGAATGCAGGCGATCCTGCAGAGGTTCCGGTCGCCTGCGCCACCTGCCATACGACTGCCGGTTACCAGGACTTCCTGGGAGCTGACGGCAGCGCGGCGGGCGTTGTGGATGCCGCCGTGCCCGCTCCAGCCGGCACCATCCAATGCGCCGCCTGCCACAATGCCGCCGCCTCCAGCCTGACCAGCGTCAAATTCCCCTACACATTCCTGGATGAGGAAGGGAACAAAGTGCAGAAGGAAATCACCGGCTTGGGCGATTCGGCTCGCTGCATGGTCTGCCACCAGGGGCGCGCTGCTAAGTCCTCGGTGGACAATCAGATTGCCGCCTTCAACGTGACCGATTTGGACGCCCCCGTTGCCCCCATCAAAGAGGGCGACACAGAACGCCGCTTTGGCTTCATTAACATCCACTACTACGCCGCCGCTGCCACGCTGTATGGCACCGAAGTCAAGGGCGGTTACGAATATGACGGCAAGATGTATGACGCCAAGCACGATCACGTCGAAGGGTTTGCCACCTGCACCGGCTGCCATGACGCCCACTCGCTGGAAGTCAAGGTCGAGCAATGCGCCATTTGTCACAACGGCGTGGCGACGGTGGAAGACCTCAAGAACGTGCGCGAGCCGTCTTCGATGATGGACTATGATGGCGATGGCGACGTGGCTGAGGGCATGTTCTACGAGATTCAGGGGCTGCAGGAAAAACTGTTCCAGGCAATTCAGACGTATGCCAAAGAAGTAGCTGGCGTGGGCATCGTGTACGACTCGGCAGCCTACCCCTACTTCTTTGCCGATGCCGATGGCGACGGCGCCCCCGATAAGAACGACCAGGGCGGCAACGTTGCCTACAGCGCCTGGACGGCACGCCTGCTTAAGGCTGCCTACAATTACCAGGTGTCCTACAAGGACCCCGGCGCCTTTGCCCACGGCAACAAATACATCGTCCAGCTCGTCTATGACTCCATCGAGGATTTGAACGCCAAGCTGGCAACGCCGGTTGACCTGAGCGCAGCGCACCGGGACGACGCCGGACACTTTGCCGGCAATACCATGGCGTTCCGTTATTGGGATGACGCCGGGACGGTGCCCTTCCGCTGCGCCAAGTGCCACACCGCAGCCGGTTTGCCGACCTTCCTGGCAAATGGCGGGTCGGTCGTGGTGGATGGCCGCGGCAACACCGTGACCACCGGCATCGGCGCCATGCCGCCCAGCAACGGACTGGCATGCACCACCTGCCACAACGAAGCCGATTGGCCCAACCGCTACAAGATCACCTCGGTCGTCTTCCCCAGCGGCAAGACGCTGTCCTTTGGCGGCAAGGATGAAAAAGGCGCTTTCGTCGCCGATGAATCCAACATGTGCATCCTCTGCCACCAGGGGCGCGAGTCCACCACCAGCGTCAACAACGCGTTGCGCGGCAAAGAAGATGACACCCCCGATGCGACGATCGGCTTCAAGAACATTCACTACCTGGCGGCTGGCGCAACGGTATTCGGAGCTGACGCTGCCGGCGCCTATCAATACGCAAACCTCGAGTACGCTGGCTTGAATGAGCACCCCATCAACAAATGCAAGGACTGCCATGACGTTCACGCGCTGGAAGTGAAAGTGGAATCCTGCGCCGCCTGCCATGGCGAAGTCAGCGATCTGCGGGCTGTGCGCTTCCCGGCAAACACCACCGACTGGGACGGCGATGGCAACGTGACCGAGGGCGTGGCGGATGAAATTGCCACCATGAGCGAGAAGCTCTACGCCGCCATCCAGGCTTACGCCGAGACCAAGGCAGGCACGCCCATCGTTTACAACGCTGTAGCTTTCCCCTACTTCTTCGTCGACGCGGACAAGGACGGCAGCCCCGATAAGAACGACAAGGGCGCCAACGTCAGCTACAACGCCTGGACGCCTCGCCTGCTCAGGGCTGCCTTCAACTATCAATACGTTGCCAAGGATCCGGGCGCCTTCGTCCATAATCCCAAGTACGTCATGCAGTTCCTGTATGACAGCATCAAGGATCTGGGCGGCGACGTTGCCGGGATGACCCGACCGTAGGCGACTCGAGCTTTCTGATATTCAATCTGTTACCAAAAGCAGCGCTGTCAGAAATGGCAGCGCTGCTTTTTTCATTGATATGATAGAATATCGTTCCTCGTTTAATATATTGAGCATTCATCTTGCATCATCGTATTAAACGGCAAAACCATGTCAAATCTGAATAACAGTCCATTCCAATTCGTCTCGCCGCGCCCCACGGTTGAAGTGCACCTGCCGGATGGGCGCGTCATCAGCGGACCGCGCGGCTCGAAAGTGGGCGATTTCCTGAAACTCCTCCAAGGCGACACCCCAGCCCCCATCGTCGGCGCAGTAGTCAACGGTGAACTGCGGGAGCTGACCTATCCCATCGAAATGGATTCCCGCGTCAGGGCAGTCACCATGGAAGAAGCCGACGGCATGCTCATCTACCGCCGTTCGCTCACATTTTTGCTGGACGCCGCCTTCGAAGCCTTGTTTCCCGACGCCGTCCTGACGATCGATCATTCGGTCGCCTCTGGCGGCTTCTACTGCCAGGTGAATGACAAGTCCATCGTCACCGAGGAAAACTTACGCCGCCTGGAAGAACACATGCGCAGCCTGGTTGAAGCCGATCTGCCGTTCATCCGCCGTGAAGCGCCTCTAAAAGAAGCCATTGCCTACTTCGAAGGCAAAGGATACGATGATAAAGTGCGCTTGCTGGCTCACCGCCAGAAAGATTACCTGGTGCTCTATCGGCTGGAAGATCACCAGGATTACCATCACGGCTACATGGTGCCTTCCACCGGTTACCTGCAATGGTTCGGCTTGACGCTGACCAACGGCGGCTTCACCTTGCGCTTCCCGCGCCGCGTCAATCCAACCGACCTTCAGCCGCTGCCGGAGTATCCCAAGCTGCTGCGCACCTTCCGCGAGTACGGGGAATGGCTCGACCGCATCGACATTGCCAATGTAGGCGCGCTCAACGACGCCATCCAGGCTGGTCGCATCGACGAAATCATCCTCATCTCAGAGGCGCTGCATGAGCGCCGCGTCGCCGAGATTGCCACCCGCATTGCTTCACAAGGCGATAGAATTCACATCGTCCTCATCGCTGGACCCTCTTCCTCCGGCAAGACGACTTTTGCCAAGCGCCTGACGGTGCAACTCATCTCACAGGGCGTATCGCCTTATCCGCTGGAAATGGATAACTTCTTCCTCGAACGGGACAAGACGCCCCGCGATGAAAACGGTTACCAGGATTTCGAAGCGTTGACCGCCCTGGACACAGAACTGCTGCAACGCGATTTGCACAGGCTCATCGAAGGGCAGCCGGTTCAACTCCCGCGTTTCAACTTCAAAACCGGTCGCCGGGAAGTGGGTGAAACGGTGCAGCTCCAGCCCGGGCAGATCGTCATCCTGGAAGGCATTCATGGGTTGAACCCAGGCTTGCTGCCCAGCCTGCCTTCCGAGATGACGTTCAAGATTTATATTTCTGCCCTCACGCAGCTCAACTTGGACCGCCAGAACCGCATCTCCACCACCGATACCCGCCTGGTGCGGCGCATCGTGCGGGATGCGCGCGAGCGGGGGTATTCCGCCCGTGAGACAATCCGCCGTTGGGATTCGGTGCAGCAAGGTGAAAAGCGCAACATCTTCCCCTACCAGGAAAACGCCGACGAGATGATGAACTCGGCGCTGGTATATGAGCTTTCTGCGCTGCGCCCGCTCGCCGAACCTTTGCTGCGCCAGGTGCCCTTCGGCAGCGATGAATACATCGAAGCCAAGCGGCTGTTAGCCCTGCTGGAATGGTTCCTCCCCATCGAGACCGATCTCATTCCCGATAATTCGATCTTGCGCGAATTCATCGGCGGGTCTATCTTGAAATCCTTTACCCGCTGGCACAAGGATTTAGCTTACTGAGGCAGTTCAGGTATAATCAAATCAACCTGTTTTTAGGAGAGTGATTATGCCTTCATCAGAAACTAAAACCCGCGCCGAAGCGCGCAAGGAAAGACAAAGCAACCAGCGGGTGATCGTCATTGCGGTCATCCTGGCAGCCATTGCCCTGGTCGCCATCTTCTACCGTCCCAAGCCCGGCGGTTTCGTCATTGATGAAGCCGGCATGATCACAACGGAGTCGGGGTTGAAATACAAGGATGTGACCGTTGGCAGCGGCGCTCAAGCTGCCGCCGGCGATTTCGTCTCGGTGCATTACACCGGCTACCTGACGGACGGCACGAAATTCGATTCATCCCTCGACCGCAATCAGCCGTTCAGTTTTCAGCTTGGCGCCGGGAACGTCATTGCCGGCTGGGATGAAGGCGTTGCCGGCATGCGCGTGGGCGGCAAGCGCCAGCTCTTGATTCCCCCCGAGCTGGGTTACGGCGCAGCCGGCGCCGGCGATGTCATTCCGCCCAACGCCACCCTCTTCTTCGAAGTCGAGCTGCTGGAAGTCACTTCCGCGCAGTGAGCAGGCTGGCTTAGTCTTTGTTTCGATCATAATCGAATCAAGCCCTTTGCTGAGTGACAAATGTCTCTATTTCAGGTAAGATAAATACATCGGTTCCTTTTTTCAGCACCTTGGGAGGTAACTATGCTCAATCATTTCATAAAAGAAGTGGACATCAACCGCTCCACCCGAATTATCATGCTCATCATGTTTGCATTCTCGACGCTCGCCTGGGGCGTGCAGCCCTCCGCCGGCGCAGACTGCCAGGCGTGGTACACCGTCCAACGCGGAGATACCCTGTACAAGATTGGCTTGAAATACAACATAACCTGGGACCGCATTGCCTCTGCCAACAACATCGCCAACCCCAACAAGATCTACGCCGGGCAAGTGCTGTGCATCCCAAAAGCCATCCAGCCGCAGCCCACCAAGGTGCCGACTACGGTGGTTGATACCAACGTTCAATCGGTAAAGACGCTCACCGATGTGCACATGCGCGCCGGTCCCGGCGTGGATTATGACATCCTGGGCATCGTCAAGATGGGTCAGGTGGTCAAGGTAACCGGCGTCAGCGTCAACGGTCTTTGGTGGCGGGTGCTCTGCCTGGACGGAACCATCGGAAGCTGCTGGATCACCGCTGGGGCAAAATATACCCAAATCGTTGCCGTCTCTGGTGCAACGCCCACCCCGGCGGCAACGCCTGCGCCCACCGCCAAGCCGGTGGTCATCCCCACCTTCAAGATCGTCTCGGTGGTGCGCGATCAATCCGTGACCATCCAAACCGCCAACTTCCCTGCCAACATGGCGTTCAAAGTGTTGATGGGCGCTTATGGCACCAAAGGGGTGAACGGCTATTACGTGACCACGACCGACTCAGGCGCGGGCGGCGCGTTCACTGCCACCTATACCATTCCAGCAGCGCTGAAAGGGTCCTACCGCATCGCCATCCGCCTGGAAGGCAGCGGCGGTTATTTCAGCTATAACTGGTTCTACAACAACACGACGAAATAACATTAAACGGATTGGGGCTGCCTGGTCATTGACCGGCAGCCCCAGCCCGATAGAGCAGCAGAACTAATCCATCGCCTTGACTTGCGCCAGAAGGGTATCGACAAACGCTTCCGGCGACATGGGCAGCCGCTCTTCCTGGAAGCTGAAAATGCTCACCAGCGACATATCCATCATAAAGCTCAGAAAGTCCAGCGCAGCGCCGCCTTCAGCGCCTTGGTCGGCGCTGACGGCAGCCGCCGCCTCGGCTTTGATCATCTGAAAGATGGGATCAAAGACCTGTTTGCCGCGCGGGTCTGCCAGCCATTCCCGCACGGTTGACTCCCGGTTCAGCAGGCTGGGCAGTTTTTGCATCGACTGCAGAGCGACGCTTCCCTGCAAGCGGATATCGGCAGACGACGCGCCAACCAGGATGTCGAACTCCCCCGATTCGGCAACCCACTGCTTATAAGCTGGATGGTAATAGGTAAAGGCGCGTTCATCCAGCTCGATGGCAACCGTCCTGGTCTCGCCGGGTTGCAGCGCCACCCTGGCAAATCCCTTGAGTTCCTTGGGCGGGCGGGAGAGGGCTGCCTGGCGGTCGTGCACATAAACCTGGACGATTTCCTTCCCAAATACTTCTCCGCTGTTGGTTACATCCACCTGGACGGTCACATGCTCCCCATCCTTGAACGTTTCAGGGGTGATGCGCAAATTGCTGTACTCGAACTTTGTATAGCTCAATCCGTAGCCAAACGGGAAGAGTACCGGTACTTCTTTTGCCTCGTAATAGCGGTAGCCGATATAGATGCCCTCGCCATAGCGCACTTCGCCGTAGCCGCCAGGGAAGTTCAAATAAGCGGGCGTATCCACCAGCTTCAGGGGGAACGTCTCGGAGAGCTTGCCCGAAGGGTTCACCACGCCGAACAGGATATCGGCGACCGCCCCGCCGCCTGCCTGTCCCATCATCCAGGCTTCCAGCACGGCTGCCGGGCGGTCGATCCAGGAACGCATGGCAACCGCCGAGCCGTTATTGAGCACGACGACGGTGTTGGGCTGAACGGCGGTCACCGCCTGGATGAGCGCTTCTTGCTGGGGGGTCAAGTCCAGGTCCTGGCGGTCGTAGCCTTCTGACTCCTTGAAGGGAGGCAAAGCAATGAACAGAATCGCCGCTTCTGCGTTCCTGGCAGCCTGCACTGCCTCGTCGATCAAACCCTGGTCGAAGCCTTGACCCGCCGGATAGCCTTCCGCATAGCTGAAACTGGCGTCCCCTGCCAGCCTGACCAGCTCATCGTAGGGGATATCCACCCGGGTGGGGTTGACTTGCGAACTCCCGCCGCCCTGGAAATAAGGTTCCTTTGCGCTGCGCCCAATTACTGCCACCCTCTTCACGCCCTTCAGGGGGAGCAAGCCGTTGTTCTTCAGCAGCACCATCCCTTCGGCAGCGATCCGGCGCGCCAGGGCATGATGACCTTCGGCGTCCAGCTCAAGGGCGCCTTTAGGCGTCTCGACCGCTTTGAACACGAGCCGCAAAATATTCCTGACCGCCTCATCCAACAAGCTCTCATCCAGCGAACCATTTTTGACGGCTTCGATGACCGCGCGGGTGCGGCTGGGTTTGGGTCCGGGCATTTCCAGGTCGAGCCCTGCCCGCAGGGAAGCCACCCGGTCGTGGACGGCGCCCCAATCGGAGACAACCAGCCCTGCGAAACCCCATTCATCCCGCAGGATATCGACCAGCAACTGGCGGTGTTCCGAGCAGAAAGCGCCGTTGAGCCGGTTATAGGCGCACATGACTGTCCAGGGCTTTCCCTTTTTGACCGCCGTCTCGAAGGCAGGCAGGTAAATTTCATAGAGCGTGCGCTCATCCACAATGGCATTGACGCGAAAACGGTCGGTCTCCTGGTTATTGGCGGCGAAATGCTTGAGCGACGTGCCCACCCCTTTCGACTGAACCCCCTGGATGAAGCTGGCAGCCATCGCCCCAGCCAGGTAGGGGTCCTCGGAGTAGTATTCGAAGTTGCGCCCGCACAACGGCGACCGCTTCATATTGACGCCGGGTCCCAGCAGGACATCCACGCCGAGCGCCAGGCATTCCTCGCCCAACGCCTCTCCCATGGCGCGCGCCAGGTCAACATCCCACGTCGAAGCCACGCACGAAGCGGTGGGGAAACAAGTAGCCGGCAGGCTGGGCGCGCCAATTGCGCCTTCTTTAGCTTCTTTGCGCAGCCCATGGGGTCCATCGGACACATGGATGCTGGGAATGCCCAGCCTTTCGACCGGCTGCGTCTTCCAGGCTGTGGCGCCGGTGCACAGCGCAGCTTTTTCTTCCAGCGTCATTTGCTTGATGAGTGTTTCGATATCGGCTTTCATGGTTTTATTTCCTGTTCTTCATGATATTTTATCCAGCCGCCTGATCAATAGACATTAGCCGGCGGATGGCTTTTCCCAGGCGCTCGATCCCCAGGCGAATCTTTTCCGGCGTGGCGTTAGAGAAATTCAACCGCATGGTGTTCAAGCCGCCGCCGCGGGCGTAGAAGTATTCGCCAGGCACGAATGCCACGTTTTGTTCCAAAGCAACCTTGAAAAGCTGCTTGGCATCCATGCCTTCCGGCAAAACGCCCCAAAGGAATAAGCCGCCTTGCGGGTGAGTCCAATGCGCCTCCCGCGGGAAGAATTCTTCCATCGCTTCCAACATGATGTTACGGCGCTCGCCGTACACGCGGCGAATCAGCCAAACGTGCCGGTCCAAGAAGCCGCCGCGGGAAACTTCATGGGCGACCATCTGGCTGAACGTCGCTGTGTGCAGGTCAGTGCCCTGCTTTGCCATCACCAGCTTGCGAATCACCTCAGCCGGGGCAATCACCCAGGCGAGGCGGATGCCGGGCGCCAGAATCTTCGAAAAGGTGCTCAGGTAGATGACGTTGCCCCGGTAGGGCGCGCTGCCCGACTCGCGGAATTGCCCATCCAGGACAACCACCGGCGGCAGATGCTCGCCTTCGTACCGCAACTGCCCGTAAGGGTCATCCTCGATGATCGGAACCCCATAGCGGTCTGCCAGCTCGATGACCACCTTGCGCCGCTCCAATGAAATCGTCACGCCGGTAGGATTTTGGAAGTTTGGCAGCAGGTATATGAACTTGGGTCCGGCGCGCAGCGCCTCCTCCAGGGCATCGGTAACCATCCCATTTTCATCCATCGGGACAGTGATGTACTCGGCGCCATAGGCATTCCATGCCTGCAGCGCGCCCAGGTAGGTCGGCTCCTCCACCAGGATGCGGTCCCCGGGGTTGATGAAGACCTTGCCAATCAGGTCGAGCGCCTGCTGTGAACCTGATGTGATCAAGATGTTATCCGGCGTGATCTTGATGCCATAACGGGCAGTATGCCGCGCAATCATCTCACGCAAGGGCAGGTATCCTTCGGTTGTGCTATACTGCAGCGCCTGGGCGCCATAGTCCCGCAGCACCCGGTCGCAGGCGGCGGCAAAATCCTCGACGGGGAACACATCCGGGGCGGGTAAGCCGCCGCCAAACGAAATGATTTCGGGTCTTTCGGTCAGTTTGAGCAACTCACGCAGCGCCGAGCTGCTCATCCGCTGCAATCTTTGTGCATAACGCGATTCCCACAGTGTTTCCATAGATCTCTCCTGTTTGATCGTCCTGTTTCACTATCCTTTTGGAAATCGGCTGACAACGGTCGCCATGGTGGGCAGGGTCACCTTATCGCCTGGCTTCAGGTCGGCAGGGGATTTGCCGGCTTCCTTAGGCGCGCTCTGGTAAATCCATATCGGCGTTCCTTCTTCGCCGCTCTTGAGATCCAGATACGCCTGTCCGGTCAGATACCCATCCTGATCGACGGCGCAACTGGTCACGACGCCTATGACGCGCCCGCGCCTGTCAACCACCGGGTCCATCAGGTGCGCCATGCGCACGCCTTTCTCGCTGAAGCGAAAACGGACTACCTCAGCCTTGCGGGTCTTCTCCCGTTCCAGGAAGGCTTCACGACCGATGAACCAGGGTTTATAGGTCTTGACATAAGCGCCAAAGCCGGCTTCTCCCACGCCGAGGTTCAATTCGCCGCCCATCTCATGCCCATAGAGCGGCAAACCGGCTTCGGTGCGCAGCGAATCGCGCGCGCCCAAACCGCATGGCTTCAAACCAAACGGCTCGCCCACAGAAAGCAAGGCAGCGAACAGCGCCTCGGCTCGCTCGGGATGGACGAACAACTCGAATGCCATCTTTTCGCCGGTATAGCCGGTGCGCGAAACGACCAGGTCGAAGCCGCCAATCATGGCATCGCAAAGCTGCGTCCTTCCCAGCGCCATGATGCGGCTGCGCGTCATGGCGTCGCAGCCCAAAGCCAGCAGGATGTCACGTGAGCGCGGTCCCTGCAGGGCAATGTCCACGCGCATGTCAGCGCCTTCTTTGGGGTGGCGCAAGTTCCTCAAGACGGCGCGACGACCAAATGCCCGCGCCCAGCCGCGCCGCCGGTCCACCTTCACCTGCCCGTCTTTGACCGCATTCAGCCACGCCCAATTCTTGTCGTCGTTCGAGGCGTTGACGACAACCAGAAATTTTTCCCTATCCCGATGGTACACCAGCAGGTCATCGATCACGTTGGCGTCCATGTCCAGGAAATGGGTGTAACACGATTCGCCGACGCCCAGCCCGCCGATGTCGTTGCCGGTCACGCTGTCAAGAAAGATAGCGGCATCGGGACCTTCCACCTGGTACACCCCCATGTGCGCCACATCGAACAAACCGGCTGCCTGGCGGACCGCCAGGTGCTCCTCGATGACCGAAGTGTACCAGACCGGCATTTCCCAGCCGGCAAAGGGAATCATCTTTGCGCCCAATTTGCGATGGAGGGCGTTCACTGGCGTGCGGCGGATTTCGCCCTCCTGCTCCACCCAGGTGAACTGCGGCAAATCCAGCCCGCTGCCAGGAGGCAAGCCGATGGCGTAAGGTTTCGTTGCGCTGACCGCCTCGCCTGCCAGCTTTTCGCCCTGCAAGGGCGCGGCGTCGAGCGCTACCACCGGACCGGGCAGCTTTTTCAATGGGTCAACGTCAAATGCCACAAACCCATCGGAGAGGTCACGCAGCCAGGTGGCTGCCAGCCCCGCCTGTTTCGCAGACACCGTCAGGTTGAACTGGTAAGGGTGCACACAGGTCAACCTGCCCTCCACCTGACCCTGCGGCGTGACCAGCCGCGTCGGCTGGCTGACGCCCGGCTCGAGCGCTTCGGCGTCGCTGGTGAATGCCAGGTTGACGAAATCGCGGACGCGTTCCCCTTCCAGGCTGAAAGCCGCTTCGCCGCTCTGCCCGGCGTAATCATCGATGTAGAAGAAGTGGGGATAGCCATGCCGGGCGACCGCTTCTGGACCGGCAGCCTGGTCCGCCAGCGCGCGCACCCTGAGGCGGGCAGCCTGTAAGACCGAGAAATCGACCTTTGCCCGCCGCGCTTCGCCCTTGCGACCTTCCAGCGCATAGGGCTGGGTGGCTTTCAACACATCGCTGATGATGTCCGCCACCTGCATCATTTCCTTTTCCGTGAACCCCCTTTGGGTAACCCAGACGGTCCCCAGGCGCAAACCTGAAGGGTCCAAAGCCGATGCGTCGCCGGGGATGGTGTTGCGGTTGACGACAATGCCAGCCAGGTCGAGGATGCGCGAAGCCTGGTCTCCCGAAAGCCCGGTGCCATCTGCCCCTTTATGATGAGAACAGTCGATGTTGACCATGTGCGTGTTCGTCCCGCCATAAGACAGCTTGCAGCCGTTTTGCTTCATCCGCTCTGCCAGGGCAATGCTGTTCTTGACCACTTGCTGCTGCAACTGGCGGAACTGGTCGGTCTTTGCCAGCTTGAATGCCAGCGCCATGGCAGCGAAGACGTGGACATGCGGTCCGCCCTGTTCGCCGGGGAAAACCGCCCGGTCCAGCTTGCGCGCCAGGGCAGCGTCGGTGGTCAGGATGCAGGCGCCGCGCGGTCCACAGAGCGACTTGTGGGTGGTGAAAGTGATCACGTGGGCATGCCCCACGGGAGAAGGATACACGCCGCCAACAACCAGACCCGCCACGTGAGCAATATCTGCCAGAAGATACGCGCCGACGGCGTCGGCAATCTGACGCATCCGCGTCCAGTCCACCGCCCAGGGATAGGACGAATAACCGGCAATGATGACCCTGGGCTTGTGCTGGCGAGCCAGCTCTTCGATCTGGTCGTAATTGAGCTTTTCGGTTTGGGAATCGACGGAATAATGCACCGCTTTATAGAGCTTGCCTGAACGATTCACCGGCGAGCCATGCGTCAAGTGACCGCCATGCACCAGGCTCAGCCCCATGATCGTATCGCCAGGGTTGATCAAAGCTTGATAGACAGCGTTATTCGCCGGCGCCCCTGAAAGCGGCTGAACGTTGACGTAGATGTGCTCAACTGGCACACCGTTTGCAACGAATAATTCAGCGCAGCGGCGCCGCGCCAGGGCTTCGACAAAATCGGCATATTCGACGCCTTTGTAGTAACGGGGATCGGCGTAGCGGCGGTAATGCGCCAGGCGTTTGGGATAATCCAGGATTTCAGCTTCGGTCATCCAGCGGGTGTCATCGTCTGGATAGCCTTCGGCATAGATGTTCTGGAAGGCGCACGCCAACGCTTCTCTGACAGCCAATGGCGCGCTGCTCTCGCTGGCAATCAGAATCAGTTTTCGCGCCTGTCGTTCTGCTTCGAATTCGACCAGGCGATGAACTTCAGGATCGAGGTCTGACAACGAACCATGAAAAAGAAAATCTTTCATCCTGTCTCCTTTTTTTAGAATGCATTGCTGCAAGAGAATTGTAACCTTTAAGCAAAAGGCGGGTCAAGTGACTAAAAGCATGATTCACCGGGTTATGAAAGCACATCAACGCCATCCAAACCGGCAAGAGCATGATAGGTGTTGAATCCTGACCAGAGTTAAGCTATACTCATGACAGAACTCCAGCTTACTCACAGGATAAAGACCATGGACAAGGGTCCGCTCCAGCAGCTCATTGATATCTTGTACGAGGCTTTTGACAAGCTCGACGCCCGCCTTGCGATGCAGGATTTGGAACGTATTGCCGTCCTGGTCCACCGCGCAATGACCGTCCACGCGCGCTATTTCCATACGCTGGAGCATGTCTTCAGCTTTTCCACGTCTGACGACCCCATCCAGGCGTTGTCAGCCTGCTTCCATGATATCGTTTACTACCAGGTGGACCAGGGTTTTCACCCGGATATCGAGGCGCTCGTTGCGCCCTATATTCGCCAGCACAACTCCGGGTTCATGATTCTGGACATCATTCCGCAGGATGATCTGGCAATCAACCTGGCGCTGGATGTATTCGACTTCAAGCCGGGGCATTTCCTGGCGCCCAACAACGGCTTGAATGAGTTCCTCAGCGCGCTGGTGATGAACAGGACGCTGGAAAATATTATCGCCCCCCAAGACCTGCTGAAGACAACGGTCTGCATCGAGGCAACCATCCCTTTCCAGGGCAGAAATGAGCGGGGAGAATCGCATATCGAGGTGCTTAAGAAACGACTGGAAGCGATCAACCAAAAGTATGCATTTGGCTTCAGCCGGGAACAAATCGACGACATCCTCAAGCTTGCCGTCAATTTTTCGAACAAGGATACAGAGAACTTTTCGGAACCAGACCCGGGAGATTTCCTCGATAACACCTGGAAACTGCTTCCCGAATCGAACCCAACGCTGCGCTGGCAGGGCATTTACTCAGTGCGCGACTACCGCGTGGCAATTCAAAACATGGAACGCTTCTTTAGCTGGCTCAACCCAGATTTGATCTTCAACCGTTACCTGGATGAGCCGCCGGAAGAAAAGTACCGCCAAATGGTGGAACGAGCGCACCTGAACGTGTACACCGCCCGCGAGTATTTGCGGGTCAAACTGCTTGCCATCGCCATCCTGGAGGCGCTCGTCGAATTAACCGGCGGCGATGCGCCGCTCTCGCTCTTTACCGGCAGCATTCCGCAGGGCGGCGAGAAGTCCAATTACTACGAGGGATACTGGCACGAACCGCGCGTCTCGAGCGTTACCCATGAGGAATCCATCATCCTGCGCCTGTTGGGGTCGGGACGGGCGCACGAAGTCAGCTTCGACCTGAAGAACTCTCCCCTCTCCTTCTTCCTGTTCACCCGCCTGGGGCAGCCGCAAATCAACCTGCTGGTGCGCGAAGCCAGTGCGATGTTCCGCGGTCAAATCACGCCGCAGCAATTCCTTTCCCAAATCGACGCCAAGATCGTCGCAGCGGTCGCCAGCGCCTGCGCCGAAATTTGCTTTACCCGTCGTGAAAGGCTGATGAAGCTCATTTCAGAATTGAGACGTTCTGAAATCGCCTAGCGCTTCAATCGCTGCTGCGCTTTCAGGATAGGCGCCCAGCCTGCCAGGTCGCTGATTTTCACTGCGCCCCAGGTGGTGCTCAAGTAGCCCAGCATGCGCTCGCCCGCATACCGCTCGGCATAGTCGATCAAGGCTTCGACGGCGTCTTCCTCACGCCAGCCGCCGGGGATGACCCGAAAGCCCTTATCCAGGAATATGGGAATCGAGGGATACTCCTCCCTGAGCGTGTAATGCCAGTCGCACAGGATAATGTCCTTGGGAATCAGGTCAATTGCCGGGTGGGTGCCGTTTTCGGCTGCCTCCCACATGCCATAACCGGTGGCAACGCCATCCAGCAGGCGGTCGCCCCACATCATCATCTCGACGCGGCGGGACTTCACCAGGTGGTCGTGATAATCGTTGACCGCTTTAGCAAACAGGCGCGCCGGGTCTTGCCCCTTACAACGCGGGCAGAACTCAGAAGCGATGAGGAAGACTTCGTCCATTCCCACGTGCAACGCATCGGCTTCGAACGCTTCAATCAGCTCATCGAACAAATCGAAGATGATGGGGTTGACCCCAGGGTGCTGCGGGCACCAACTGCGACAGTAGATATCCTTATTATTGGGATACTGACCGGGCGTCTCATCGAATTCAGGGTATCGAACGAGAAGGGGGAAGGTCGTCTCTGCCCAGGATTGGTGACCCAGGCATTGGAACTGCGGAGTCAGGCGGACGCCGTTTTGGCGGCAAACTTGCGCCAACCGCCGCGCGCCCTCGTAAGTGACGGGCGACTGTGTCTGCAATTCAGGATGAGAGCGATAAGCAAAGTTATAGTTGATTTCCGGTATCAGCAGGTTCACGCCCAGCTTTGCCAGGGCAGGGACCTGGTTGGTCAGCGCGGCGATGTCGTCCTGGGTGTTGACCAGGACGTGCACGCCCCACCAGGGAAAATTGGGAAAAGCACGGTTCGGTTTGTCCATATCTCATACCTCGCATTCTTTTCATAACAAGCGGCGCAATTTTTCGGCGCTGGCGATGATCTCCTCCGTGGGATCATGGTCAGCGGTTTCGATTTCGATGCTCAACCAGCCATCGTAACCGCAGGCTTTCAGCTCGCCGATCACTCCTTCGAGGTCAACGATGCCTGCGCCAAGCGCCACGCAGTCATGTGAACCGACTGCTGAGACATCTTTCAGGTGCACATGGATGATGCGCCTGCCCAGCCGGCGGACTGCTGCCACCGGGTCGCCGCCCTCCACAGCCAGGTTGCCGGTATCCAGGTTGGCGCCGATCCACTCGTTGCCCTCGGCGATAGCCGCTTCGATTTCGGACACGTCTTTCTCGTCGCCGTTCTCGAAAGCTGCCCGCACGCCATAATAGGCGCAAAGCTGCCCCAACGCCTTGATCGACCTGGTATCGAAGTGACCGGCAATCATGGGGGCTTCCATCAGGCGCGTCGTCTGAAAGATTGCCCTGGCGCCGTAAGGGTCGCTTGCCGGGTCGGGCACACCGCCGGCGCAGGCGCAGCACACCATGCCTTGCGCCGATAATTTCTGCTGAATTTCTCCTGCCAGGACGGGCGTCAGCCGCCCAGGAAATATGTGGGGAAACCAAAACTCGATGCCATCCAGCTTCGCCGGCGCCAGTCGTTGCAGCAGCCCATCGATCGTCTCGAGCAGAGGCGCGTTGGCGATCAAATCGCTGGCTTTGCCCCAGTCGATGCTGCCCGGGTAACCAAGCAGATCAGCCACGTAACTGGCAGTCACACATGATATTTTCATCTCTGCCTCCTGTCTTTATGGGAATTTCATCGCTTTTCAAACGTTCATCATCTGGTCGTGAACAGAATGAAACGCCAAATGTCGAAGAAATCAACTGCCTCGAATTGGACGGTGAAATCGTCCGCCATCTTCGCGCCGGGGTAAAAACCGGCTGTATAAGCCTGGGTATGCTTGCGGAAACGGATTTCGAGTTGAAAGCGCTCCGGCAGAGGAATCAGCGCTTGAGACAGGTCACGCTCCAGCGCCCGGGCAACCCCGGAGCGGATGCCCTCCACTGCCTCAAGCGGATGCATACTAACAGTCAGGTTTCCTTTGCCATACTTCACTGCCAGGGTCCTGATATGCGGGTTGAACTGCGCCGCCTCGTCACAAATGCTTTGGTCGCCAGAGATGAACGCCACCGGGACGCCGTGGTAGGCAGCGGTATAGGATGCCAGCGTAAATTCCGAGACGTCGCGACCATTCAACTTAATCGCCGCGTAATCCCCAATCATGGTGTGAGAGAGTGGACTGCCGCTGTTGCCTGCCCGCGCATGGTAGCCGATCAGCACCACCGCATCGAAGGAGGAATCCAGCTCCTGCAAGATCATGAAGGGCGAACCGCCCAAGCCGCGCAGCAGCCGAGCCGGAGGTGGGAGCTCAGCCGCCGAGATGTTCCTGCCGGCGTCGTGGGCGTCTTCCACCAGAATCTCATCCGCGCCAGCCACCAGCGCGCCTTCGCAGGCAGCCGCCGCCTCAGCCGCCATCTGCTTGCGGAAGAGGGCGCTCTCTTCCTTCGTCATGTTGACCTCGTCCCAGTGGGTTACCCCGCTAATCCCTTCCATATCCACGCTGATAAATACTTTCATAAGTCACTCCCTTGCGAGACAAACGGTTTCATAAAGATATCTTACCAGGATTCTGGAAAGATTGCCTGTAAAAACGCAGCGCGATGCCAGATTCAAAGCCGGTCTTTTTCGATGCGCCAAATCGAAAATATGATACACTCGTAGGCAGATATCATTCCCCCTATGACGACTGAGCTTAGCATAACGCCTTCCCGCCAGGCGGCTTTCGAAAATGCCTTCAGCTTTGCCGCCGGACAGTTGCGCCGCCTGGTAGAAAGCCGTCCCGGCGCCTTTCCCATGTACACTACCCAGGGGCGCTGGGATTTCAGCGGCGAAGCCTGGACTAACTGGTGTGAAGGCTTCCTGGGCGGTCAACTCTGGCTGCTCTACCTGCACAGCGGCGAGCCTTATTGGCGGGAAAAAGCCGAAATGTACTCCCGCCTGGTGCTGCCGCGCCAGTTCGACCGCAGTGTGCACGACCTGGGCTTCATTTTCCTGCCGACCTGCAAACGCTGGTACGACCTCAGCGGGGAGGCGGCGCTCAACGCGGCGCTCATCCAGGCGGGGCGCACGCTGGCGCTGCGCTACCAGCCCAAGGGGAAATACCTGTGCTCGTTCCTGGGCGCCAACAGCCTATTTATTGACATCATGATGAATGCGCCCTTGATCTTCTACGCCGCGCAGCAGTCGCAAGACCAGGCGCTCAACGAGCTTGCCCTGCAGCACTGCCTGACCACCCGCCGGCGGCTGGTGCGCGGGGATGGCTCCACTGCCCACGAAGGTCTCTTCGACCCGGAGACGGGCGAGTTCCTGGGGCAATCCACCCAGCAAGGCTGGCGGGCAGATTCCTGCTGGGCGCGCGGTCAGGCATGGGCGATTGCAGGCTTTACCTCCGTTTACAGCTATACGCAAGACCCTCGTTTTTTGGCAACTGCCAAAGCCTGCGCGGATTTTTACCTGCAGCACACGCCGGAACATGGCGTCCCGCCCAACGATTGGGACGAACCCGACCCCCGCTTGCCCTTCGAAAGCTCTGCCGCGGCAATCGCCGCTCACGGGCTGCTTCAGCTCAGCCGGGTTTGCGCCTCGTGGGCAGAGTCCCGCGTTTACCGCCAGGCATGCCTGCGCATCCTGGAGACCCTGTGCGCTCCGCCCTTCCTGGCGATAGACGACCCCAACTGGGAAGGCATCTTGAAGCATGCCATCTACCATCAGCGGAAAGGGCTGGGCGTTGACGAAAGCGTGATGTGGGGCGATTACTTTTTCCTCGAAGCCCTCTACGAGGCGCTGCATGGCAGTTAAGACGGCGCTGGTCACCGGCGGCAGCCGCGGCATCGGCAGGGCAATCGTCCTGGCGCTGGTCGAAGCCGGCTGGCAGGTGGCAGCCAGTTACCGCCAGGATGCCCCCTCCATGCAAGCGGTGGTCAGCCAGGCAGCAGAACTAGGAGGCAGGGTTGTACCGATCCAGGCTGACCTGAGCCTTTCGGCTGACCGCCAGAGGTTAGTGAGCGAAACGTTGCAGGCGTTCGAGCGCATCGACCTGCTGGTCAACAACGCCGGCATGGCGCCCCGCCAGCGGCAGGATTTGCTCGAAATGACCGAAGCCAGCTACGACGAGGTGATGGCGGTCAACCTGAAAGGTCCCTTCTTCCTGACCCAGCTCGTCGCCCGCCAGATGATCATCCAGCCAAAGTCAGACGACGCCGTGCAGCCCAAGATCATCAACATCGGCTCGCTCAGCGCTTACACTCCCAGCGTCAACCGCGGGGAATATTGCCTCTCTAAGGCGGGTATGTCCATGATGACGGCATTGTACGCCAGCCGCCTGGCAGCCGCGGGCATCCTGGTTTATGAGATAAGAGCGGGCATCATCGAAACGGACATGACCGCCGTCGTCCACGAAAAATACAACCAGATGATTGCCGGCGGCATGCTGCCCATCGCCCGCTGGGGTCAACCGGATGACATTGCCCGGCTGGCAGCGGCGCTGGCAGAAGGGCTTCTGCCCTACTCGACGGGCGAAGTGATCAACGTGGATGGCGGCTTTCACCTGCGCCGGTTGTGACGTTATGCGCTACCCTCGGATTGCCTCGTTCAAGACGCCGCAAGCGTTCAAAGCCTACCTCGAACAACATCACCTCGAACTGCCCTTCGAGGAACCCGTGCAAGCCGCCCCCGAGTCGCCGCTGGCGCAGCCGCTGACCATCGCTGGGTCGACTCTCGCCAACCGCTTTTGCGCCCTCCCCATGGAAGGCTGGGATGGCACATTGGACGGTCGCCCAACAGAATTGACCTCCCGCCGCTGGCAGCGCTTTGGGGAGAGCGGCGCTGCGCTGATTTGGGGCGGCGAAGCCGTGGCAGTGCGCCAGGATGGGCGCGCCAACCCCAACCAGTTGCTCATCAGCCCAGCCACGCTGGATGACCTGCGCGCCCTGCGCCAGGCGCTGGTGGACAGCCACCAGGCTGCTTTTGGCAGCGTTTCTGGCTTAGCGGTTGGGCTGCAACTCACCCATTCGGGTCGCTATTCCCGCCCCGACCCGGATGGCAAACCGCAGCCCTGGCTGGCGTATGACCATCCCTGGTTGAACCGCCGGCTTGGACTGCCCATCCCCTCCGGCAGGGTGCTCTCAGACGCCCAGGTGGAGCGATTGATCGCCGATTTCATCGCTGCGGCGGCTTTGGCATGGAAAGCCGGCTTCGACTTCGTGGACATTAAACACTGCCACGGCTACCTGCTGCATGAGTTTCTCAGCGCGTTCGAGCGCCCCGGCAAATACGGCGGCGACTTTGCCAACCGCACCCGCCTGGCGCGGGAAATCATCCAGGGCATCCAAGCCGCAGCGCCTGGACTGAAGATTGCCGTCCGCCTTAGCGCGTTCGATTTTCAACCGTTCATCCCCGGCGTCGATCAGGTCGGACAGCCCGAGGCGCATCCCGATTACCCTGCCGGATACCCCTATGCGTTCGGCGGGGATGGCAGCGGCTGCGGGATTGATTTGACCGAGCCAGTCCAATTCATCAGGCTGCTCAATTCATTGGGCGTCCGCCTGATTTGCGTCACCGCAGGCAGCCCTTATTACGTCCCCCACATCCAGCGCCCGGCTTTATTTCCCCCTTCGGATGGCTATCTTCCGCCGGAAGATCCGCTGGCGGGAGTCGCCCGGCAACTGCAGGTCGCCCGCCAACTCAAAGAAGCCTGCCCGGACGCCGTGATCGTGGCTTCAGCGCTCACTTACTTGCAAGAATGGCTGCCCAACGTGGCGCAGGCAGCGCTGCGCCAGGGCTGGTTCGACTGCGTTGGGCTGGGCAGGATGATGCTCGCCTACCCGCAGATGCCAGCCGACATCCTGGCGGGTCGCCCCCTGCAGCGCAAGAAAATCTGCCGCACCTTCAGCGATTGCACCACCGCGCCGCGCCGGGGGCTGGTTTCAGGCTGTTACCCGCTGGACGAGTTCTACCGCAGCCGCCCCGAAAGCGACGTTCTCGCCCGGCTCAAGCGGGGCTGATTTCAAGCGGTCAGCCGCTCACTTGCGGGCAGCGTTCACTGCGGCGACGAAATCGCGCGCTTTTTGGGTGATTTCGTCGAACTTTCCTTCCTTTGCCAGGCTGGGCGGGCATAACTCGCTGCCAGCGCCAACGCCAAATACCCCGGCGGCAAACCAGTCTGCCACGTTGGCGGCGCTTACCCCGCCTGTGGGCATCATAGCGATAAAGGGAAACGGACCTTTCAACGCCTTGATATATGCCGGACCGGTGAGACTCCCTGGGAAGATCTTGACCACGTCAGAACCCAGGCGGTGCGCCTGCAAGACCTCGCTTGGCGTCAACGCGCCGATCATCACCGCCTTGCCCGTTGCCGTCATTGCCCTGGCAAGCTCGACCTCGCACACCGGGCTGACCAGGAATTGCGCCCCGGCTCCCACTGCAGCCTCCGCCTGGGCTGGCTCGGTCAGCGTGCCCATTCCAAGCACAATCTTGTCGCCAAACGTCCTGTCGAGGGTCTTCACCACCTCTTCGGCGTTAGGAGTGCTGTAAGTGATTTCGATGCCCAGCACCCCGCCGGCGATCAAAGCTTCCACCATTTTGACGGTCAGCTCAGGGGAAGGACCGCGCAGCACGGCGACCAGCCCCAGCTCTTGCAGTTTCTTCAACACAGCCTGTTTGTCCATGCTTTCTCCTCTTGCTCTCAGGTTTCGTTACATTCGTCATGATTATAATTCTGGTAGCCGTTTCATGACACCCTGTGCTACAATTTCGTCAATCTGACTTTCAGGAGGATGTTATGGGACATGGGCAAGTTGTTGAACAAGTCAAGAACGCCATCGAACAGGGCAAAGGCATCCTGCGCCTGTCGCCCGCCTGGGTGGCGCGCACTTTCCTGGGATCAGGCAGGCGGCTGGGGCTGCCGCAAGAAGCGTATGACCTGGGCGAACGCGGCGACATCTCAGAACGCTGGCTGGGCGCCACCAACACGGCAGATAACCCCTTGGGTCCCTCAGACGAGGGGCTGAGCTACATCGTCCAGGATGGGCGCAAGCTGATCACGCTCAAAGACGCCGTCGAAGCAGCGCCGGAGCTGATCATGGGCGAGGACTACGCCCGCACCCACCGCAGCCTGGATCGCCTCGCCAAAATTTTCGACTTCTGCAACCGCCTGCCCTACCACATCCACCAACAGCGGGAGGACGCCGCCCTGGTGGGACGGAAGCCCAAGGAAGAAGCCTATTACTTCCCCGAAGGCGTTGACCTGGGACCACATCCCGAAACGTTCTTTGGCGTCCACCCCTATATCGTCGCCCAGCAGCGTTTCGACCTGCTGTTGCCGCACCTGGTGGCGTGGCAGGATGACTCGATTCTCAAGCATGCCCGCGCCTACCTGCAAGTGCCTGGCGAGGGCTTTCACCTGCCCGCCGGCGTGCCCCACGCCCCTGGAACCGCTTTGACCATCGAACTCCAGGAAGAATCGGACGTTTTCGCGATGATGCAGGCAGAAGTGGACGGCAAAATCATCTCGAAGGAACTGCTCTTCAAGGATGTCCATCCAGAGCAGCGCGCCAGGCTGGGAGAAGCCGCCGTCTTGAAACAAATCAACTGGGAGGTAGCAGGCGACCCGTATTTCTACGAGAACCGCCACCTGTCGCCAATCTTGGTCGAAGAAACGAAACAACCCGGCGGCGAAGAATACTGGATCTTCTACAATACCACCCGTTTCTCCGGCAAGAAGCTCATCGTCAAACCCGGCATGAGCTACACCAGCCTGGACCGCGGCGTGTACAACCTCCTCGTCTGGCGGGGCAAGGGGATTTACGGCGGACGCGAAGTGGAAGCCGGCAGGTTCGACCTGGAAAGCTGCCTGGATGAATTACTGATTACCCACCGCGCAGCCGCCCAGCCGCTGCTCGTCGAGAATACCAGCGACGAAGCGCTGATCATCTTCAAGTTCTTCGGACCAGACATCAACCCCGACGCCCCCCGCATCCCGCCGTATCCGAGGTAATGCGTTTTCGAGATTACCGGGTGAGAACTACCTCTCGCAAGTCACCGCAGCAGCGGCGCCGCTTGCTCGTGGAACAATTCCGCGCCATCCAGCCTGGGAAAATCGGCAAACCGCAAGATGAAGTGGGACACTCCCAGGTTGACGAATTTCCTGAGCTGTTCCGCCGCCTCGTCTGGCGTTCCGACGATTGCTGAAAACGGGCTGTAGAGCGGGCTGGCAGCCGCAATCCGCTCCGCCTCGGCTTTTGTCGGCGCCACGGCAACGCAATCGGTGCTGTAGGTCTTGACGATCGAGTCGAAATCGCGCCCCACCGCCTGGCAATGGCGGCGCAGCACCTCCAGCAATTCAGCATATTCTGCGGCAGTGCAGCCAACGAAGTTGCACCAATCGGCGTATTGCGCCACCACCCTCAAGGTCAGCTTCCTGCCTGCGCCGCCAATCATTATTGGCGGCAAGGGGTCCGGCTTGGGTTCGCAGATGGCATCCTGGATGTGATAATACTTGCCCTGAAAGGTCGCCCTGGATTCGCGCCACATCAGGCGGATGATCTGCGCCGCTTCTGCAAGCTGGCGGATGCGCGTGGCAGCTTCGGGGAACTCGTAGCCATACGCCAGGTATTCATCTTCCTTCCAGCCTGCCCCAATGCCCAACACCAGCCGCCCGCCAGACATCACCTGCAGGCTGGCAGCCATCTTGGCAAGCAGCGCCGGCGGACGGTAAGACTGCGCCAGCACCAGGTTGCCGAAGGTGTAGGCGGGCAGCCTGCCCGCCAGGTATGCCAGTTCCGTCCAGGCTTCGAAGACCGGGCGCATGGGGTCGGTTTCGGCATGCCAGGGGACAAAGTGATCTGCCACCCAGGCAGAATCGAACTTGCCCTGCAAAGCAGTCAGGAAATTTTCCACCTCCTGCCAAAAGGCTGCCCCTGACTGTTCGAAATGAGGAAAATCGGGAACGCGCAATCCAAACTTAGTTTGCTGGGTCATCTCTGGCTACTCCTTCTAAATGAAATTTCATGGGGTGAGAACCACCTTGATCGACTGGTTTGCCTCATAGACCAGTTCCAGGGCTTCCTGGTATTTTTCCAGGGGGAAGGTATGCGTCAGGATATCGTCCACCGGCGCCTGCCCCTTTGACAGCATATCCATCGCCAGCGGGTAACTGTAAGGACCCAGGTGCGCCCCGCGGATATCCAACTCCTTGGTATCGCCGATGATCGTCCAGTCAACCGTTACCAGCTCGCGGAAGACGCTGAATTCGACAAAGGTACCCAGGCGGCGAATCATGCGCAAGCCCTGCGTTACGCCGCTGGGCTGACCGGTCGCCTCGATGTACACATCGCAGCCGTAACCATCGGTCAGCTTGCGCACCTCGGCGACAACATCGATTTCCTCGGGATTCATCACCAGGTCTGCGCCGGCTTTCTTTGCCACCTGGAGGCGGTTGTTGCGCAGGTCGAGGGCAACCAGGCAGCCGGGGTTCTTCAGGCGGGCTGCTGAAACCATGCCCAATCCCAGCGGTCCGCAGCCGGCGATGACCACGACATCGCCCAATTCAATTTGGGCGCGCTGCACGGCATGGATGGCGCACGCCAGCGGTTCGATATAAACCGCCTGGCGTGCGGTCACGCCCTCGGGCACCTTATAATTGAGCGCGTCGGCGGGGAATTTCATGTACTCAGCCATCGCGCCGGGCGTCCGCTGCCTGAAGCCATACACATCATGCTTACCGTCGCACATCCAGTATTGCCCGCGCCTGCAAAAGCGGCACTGCCAGCAAGGGACGATCTGCTCCGAAACAGCCAGGTCGCCTGGCGCCAGACCATACTTTTCCCCTGCGCCCTCGCCCAGGGCAACGACTATCCCGGAAAATTCATGCCCCGGCACAACCGGCGGCTGGCAGTAACCGGCGCGGTGCTCATCCCCCCAAAAGAGCGGCGCGCCGGTGTAACACTTGATGTCGCTGGCGCAAATGCCCACACCCGCCACCTTGATCAATACCTCGCCTGGTCCTACTTGCGGAACGGGTATCTCTTCCAGGCGGTAATCTTCTGGACCGTAGCACAGCACGGCGCGCATCTTCTTAGGCAAAGCCGACTCTGTCATTATGGCACTCCTGTGGGATTCATTTTGGAAGGTGATGGTATCATTAGACGATACTTGAATTTTACCCGATGCCAGCCACAACAAGGAATCAAATGATGACGAACCTGAACCCCGCTGCAGAAGCCCTCGAACACGCCCGTTACCTGGTCGAAGAAATCGGTCCACGCGGCTCCGCCACGCCGCAGGAACAGGCAGCGCATGCTTATTTTAGCCAGCAGCTCGAGAAACTGGCGCTGCAGGTGACATCGCAAGACTTTTCCAGCCCCAAATCTGCCTGGCTGCCGGTTGGCTTGTGCGTCCTGCTCAGCCTCTTCAGTCTGCTGATCTCGCTGCCTGGAGGAGCTTTACTTTACGTTGCCCTGGCGCTTGCCTGCGCGGCGCTCTACTGGGCGCTGCGCGAAGTGAACCTGGATGATACCCTGCTGAACCGCCTGCTCTCCAGCGGAAAGAGTCAAAACGCCTGGGCAATTATCCCGCCCGCCGGAGAAAAGCACAACACCGTGATCTTGCTGGCGCACCTCGATTCCCACCGCACGCCATTGATCATGCAAAGCCAGTTCTTTTCCAAGATCTTTGCCATCTTCAGCCTGCTGGGCTACGTCAGCCTGGCAGCCGTCCCGCTCTACCTGGCTGCCCGCCTGATCGTGGGCTTCGCCAACAACCTGCCGCTCCTGCTGGCGCTGGCGGTGGTCATGGCAATCCTGAGCGCATTGATTTTACAAGCCGATTTCACGCCCTACAGCCCCGGCGCTAACGACAACGCCGCTTCAGTCGGCATGGCGCTGGCTTGCGCCCGGCAGTTTGCCAGCCAACCGCTGGCTCACACCGAACTGTGGATCCTGGGAAGCGGCTGCGAGGAAGTGGGCTGTTACGGCATCCGGCGCTTTCTAGACCGCAACCGGTCAGCAGTCAGGCAGGCGCGTTTCATTGACCTGGAACTCATCGGGCGCGGCGAGCCTTCTATCGTCGTCCGTGAGGGCCTGCTCTTCAAACAGGGGTGCCCGCCAGACCTGCGCCTCATTGCCGAGCGCGCTGCCGAACGCATTGGGCGCAAGGCTCAGCCCCAGGAATCGCCGGTTTATGGCGAAAGCTACATTTTGAACAAGCAGGGCTTTGCCTCGATCACGCTGAATGCCATCCCGCAGGGCAAGCCCGATGCCTACTGGCACACGCCCCGCGACACGATGGACAAGCTCGACCCGGCGACGCTGGAAATGATCTTCGCCTGGATCAAAGAAATTTTCGTAGAGATCGACCGCCGCGCCTAAAGTTCGGCATGCCTGACGGCGACTTCATCTGCCATCAGGTGACCTTCTTCGCAGATCAACGCCACCGCGCCGCCCTCCAGGGGTGCATCATCATCCTGCACATCGAAGAGGCGCTGCCCATCCACCCAGGCGGTGAGGCGGTTCCCAACCGCTTGCAGCCGCAGCTCATACGCTTTCCAGCTTTCCCAGGCAAACGGCGCTTCTGCCAGCACATGGTCGCCGTCCAGCGCCTTGATCAGCCTGACCTTGCCGCCGGCGCATAAGAGCAGGGCGTAGAACCGGCGCATGCCCTGCACCCGCACGCCCAAACCGCCGGCGGTGAGCAGCGTTGGCTTCACCCGGGTCACTGCCTGGTAGTCGCGCCATTCGCGCGTGCCCTGCATGATCAATCCCCTGCCTTCATTCTGCACTAAGCGGAAAGGCTCCCGCCAGCGGTGCTCCCAGGTTTCCATGCCGTCCACCCAGGCGCGCCGCCAGAGCATGGGTCCAGGCCAGGGCAGCCGGCTGTTTGCCGGGCGGGTGAAGACGACGGATGGTTCCCCCCTCCAACCCAGGTAATCGAGGTAAAGCTCGGCTGCCCCCTCCGTCTCGATGCCCACCTGGGCAATGGGACCGCCGTGGGTATCCGGTATCTGCCAGCCAATCTCCTGGTAATCGCCGGCTTTCAGGTCGAATGGAGGACCTGGAATTTGAGCGGTTTCGTCATTTTCATTGTAATACTTGATGAACAGTCGTCCCCTGGCAGGCTGGTCGCTGGAAAGCGCGAGGCGCAGCTCTTGACCAGGATACAGGGTTGGCGAAGCCATCAGACCGTAATGGGGCATATTCAACCCGTCTGCCAGCAGGAAAGTCGCCGTGCTGAAGCGGGCTTGCCCGTCTGCGGTCAGCTTGAGGCTACGGGTTCCCTTGCGGGAATGCCCGGCAACGTTCTCCACCTTGCCGCCATCCGCCTGGAAGCCCTGCACGCTGCCGGGAAACTCGAAATGAAAGCGCATACCCTCCTTGGGAGCAAAGGGCGCTTCGCCAGCCAGAGCGCGCCCGATGTTGATGATATGCCCGGCTTCGATGACGGCATCAGTGACCACCCTGCCTCCGTCGGCGGCAGCCACGTACATGCGGTCTGCCACAGGGGCGCGCCAGTCCGGTCCGGCGTCTATCCCTGCCAGCCCATTCTTGATGCCCATCAGGCAGCCCAGGTTGCCGGAATTGCAGTCCGTATCCCAGCCGCAGGTGTTGACGATCATCAGCGATTTTTGGAAATCATCGTCCCCATACAAGAAACCCAGGATAATCAGGGCATGGTTGGGCACCATGTGACAGTTGCCGATGTAGGTGTCATAGCCATATTTCTGGGCAACCTTTTCGCGCGCCTGCCGCCAATCGGGAAGGCTGACATGCCAGTCGCGCAGGTCAGCGATCAGGCGGTAGATGATCGACTCTTTTGGAATCACCGAAACGCCCGTGTCGAGCAAACGGTCGCGGTCAGATTCGACAAAAGCCTGGGCTTCCATGGCTGCCAGCGCCTGCGCGCCAAACACGGCTTCGCCATCGTGGCTCACGCTGCCGGCTTTGCGGGCGAATTCCGCCGCCAATTCTGGATCGCCAGGCGCAACCATCCCCCAGCCATCGATGAAGATTTGCGCTCCAATCTGCTCGGCGACGATTCTGCCGTTTAATTCGATCGAACCGCTGCGCGGCGCCGGGATGCCGTGCTTGAGCCGCAGGTAGGCGGTGTGCTCGGTGGAATTCCCCAATCCGCCCCACCAAAGGATGGTGCGCTTTTCGATGATGTAATTCAGCCAGGTCTGCCCGATTTGCGCCGGAGTCAGGTCACGCCGATTGCCATAATCGGGCAGCGCCCGCAGAAAGGTAAACGTCCCGGAAATATCATCATCGGTAACGATGAGCGGCACGTTTAAGCGGTCGTGAACGTAGTAATTGATCTCTCCCAAGCCCGCCATGATGCGGTCATACGTCCACCCTTCGAACGGTCTGCCCAGGTACACGCCAATAATCTTCCCCAACACGCCCGCATACACGCGCTCTGCATAATCTGGAGGTAAGCTCATTTTTTGTCTCCTTCCTAGAATTAAACCGAATGTCGAGAATGAATCACATGCGCAGCCCGCCCTGAGTCAACCCTTCGATGAAGCGGCGCTGCAATGCCAGGAAAAACGCCAGCACAGGGGCAACCATCATCAGCGCCGCGGCGCTGGTCAGGGTCCAGTCCCGGCTGAAGCGGGAGGTGAATTGCCAGTAGCTGGTGGTCACCGGGAAAAGGTCTGGGTTTGTGATGAAAATCAAAGCAATCTGAAATTCACCCCACACGCCCAATCCCACGACCAGACCGACGGTCAAAAAGCCAGGCCAAACCAGCGGCAAGACCACATTGGTGAATACCTGCAGGCTGTTGGCGCCATCCACGCGGGCGGCGTCTTCGAAGTCCGCCGGGAGCTGCACCATGTAAGAGCGCAGGATGAAGATGGCGATGGGGGAATTCAACGCCGTGTAGATCAAGATCAGCCCCAGCAGATTATTGACCAGCCCCAGGTTACGCCACAAGATGAACAGGGGCACCATGAATAACCAAATGGGAATTGTCGAGCCGATCACCATGAAGAGCATGAACAGATCCGCCCCTACCGGCTTCAGGCGCGCCAGGCTGAAGCTGGCTAAACCGCCGAGGGTCAACACGCCGACCACCGTGCTGACCACCAGGATGGCGCTGTTGCGCGCCGTCACGGAAAACTTTCCCTGCACCCAGGCAGTGGAGAAATTGTCGAACCGCAACTGCGTCGGAGGTCCCAGGGGATTATTTGCCAGCTCGACCCGGCTTTTCAACGAGTTGAACACCAGCACCGAAAGCGGCAGCATGGCAAAGAGCAGGTACAGCGTCAAAATGATATAGTTAGGCAGCAAGCTTTCACGGCGTTTGAAGGAAAACAGGCGGTTCATATATCCCACCCCCGGCGGCGCAACCAGACGAAGATGCCGATGACCATGCCCGCAAACAGGCTCATGGTCAACCCAATGGCTGAGGCGTAGCCAGCTTCGAAGCGGTTGAAAGCCTGCTTGTAAAGATAAGTGCTCAACACTTCAGAAGAGCGCGCCGGACCGCCCTGTGTCAATATCCAGATATAGTCGAACGTCAGGAAGGACCAGACCGCCACCATCATCAGCATGAAGACCAGGGTCGGACGGATGCCCGGGATGGTCACATGACGAAATTCCTGCCAGCGGTTAGCGCCATCGACCTTTGCCGCGTCATATAAATCCGACGGGATGGCTTGCATGGCTGCCAGGAATAACACCATCAAATATCCCCAAAAATGCCAGTTGTCGATAAAGGCGATGGTGTACAGGGCTGTCTTGGTGCTGCCCAGGAAGGCAAAATCCAGCCCGGGGATGCCCCAACTGGCAAGAACGGACCCAATCCCAACCCGCGGGCTGACCAGGTTGCGCCAGATGGAGGCTGCCACCACGCCTGGGATGATGTAAGGGATGAAGAGCAGCGTGCGAAAGACCATCCCCCCTTTTTTCACTCCGCGCAGCATGCTGGCGGCGATCAGCGCCAGGGCAAAGGGCGCCGTCACAAAGATCGCCAGCCAGCGCAAATTATTGAGCAGCGCTTTCAGGTAATTGGCATCGCGCAAGATTTCCTGGAAATTCTTCAAGCCAATGAACTCCGCTTTACCAATCCCTGACCAATCGGTCATCGAATAGTACACTGCGGCAAGGGAGGGTCCAATCACCACAGTGAGGTACAGGGCGAGAATGGGAAGGATGAACAACCACGGCGTCACAACTTTCGAAAACCATTTCCGCCTGGAAGTTGCCCTTTTGGAGGATAATGATAAGACTTTGACGGTCATGAAAAGTTCCTTACTTCATACGAGGACAATAAGGGGCAAAGCCGCCTGGGCTGAAAACCCTTCCCGGCGGCTTTGCCAGGAAATTCAATCAACTATCGCTTCGGGATAGGCGGTATTTCCCCTGCTTTGAACTCCTCCTGGAAGAGCTTATCCAACCCCTCGAGGTATTCGAGTGGGGTGATTTCATTAGCCCATACCTTCTCGATCTCCTCGTAGATGTAAACATCGCTCTTGGGAGGCCAGAAAGTCCACGTGGTGTACCCATAGTCACCAGCGTCAGATGCCTTGCCGAATTCCTCGAAGATGCGGGCGATGCGGGCATCCACGCCAACCATCGCTTCGGCGTCCAAATGGACGGGCGCCGGCGCTGTGCCGCACTCAACCAGCAGGCGAGTCTGAACTTCGGGTGAGAACAGGTAGGTAAAGAATTCGGCAACTGCTTCGGGATGCTTCGAAGCCGCGTTGATCGACCAGGTGGAGCCAATGCCAATATCGAAGATGGCTTTCCCGCTGGTGGAGGGCACCGGAATCCAGTCCCACTCGTTACCGCCATTCTCTTCCGAGAAATAAACTTCATTGATATCCGACGCGCTCCAGGTGCCTTCGATGTTCATGGCGGCTTCCCCCTTGCCCAGCGCGTTGTGCCAGTCATCCCAAGGCGAGGTGTAATACATCTCCAGGCTGCCCATGAACCAGCCCTTCTGCTGCGCTTCGTTGAGCAGCTCGATGGCTTTGACGAAGTCAGGATCGGTCCAGGGTCGCTTGCCGGTCAACGCTTCGTACACCTTTTCAGGTCCGGCAACGTGATTCAGGAACTCACCGACATGCCACTCGTTTGCTGGGCGCCAGTCGGCGTTCGAATGGGCAAAGGGGATGACGCCGGCTGCCTGCATCTTTTCGGCTAAAGCCCACAATTCGTCGATCGTCTTGGGAGGCTGCCAGCCGTTCTTTTCGAACAGTGTTTTGTTGTAATACAGCACAAGCGTCTCCAGCTCGGCGGGCAGGCTATAGAGCTTGCCTTCCACTTCACCCAGGCTCAAAGCCCAATCCACGAAAGTATCCTTCCAGCCATACGTTTCGGCGAACTGATCCAAAGCCAGCAACTGCCCAGCCTGCACCAGCTCATAGACGAAGGATGGACCCGGCGTCATGACCACATCCGGTCCAGCGCCGCCTGCCAGGGCGGTGCGGGTCGTCTCCCAGGAGTTCATCTGGGCAACGCCGTCAACGAAGACCGTCTCGCTCTGCTCGTTGAAAGGCACGATGGCGTTGTCCATCCAGCAGCTCGAAGATGACCCTTCGTCTGGAGTGAAATAGAACGAAATGCTCACCTTCTCAGCCGGCGCTGGGGGCTGAGTGGCTTCAACCGGCGCCTCGGTGACCTCGACAACCGGCTTTGCCTCTTCAGTTGCTTGCCTGGCGCACGCTGTCGCCAGCAGCGAAAGGACAACCACCAATGAACAAAGGTTGAACCAAAAACGATTTTTCATTTTCCTTTCTCCTCTTTCTGATTGGCTGATGATTGACATTGATCTGATCAGATGATTGGTCCCTGGGTTTACCCGTTGTCACCTCCTCTTATATGATACTCCTGTTCAGCAACCCGAGACTCGCGAACCGATTGCACTTCACCGGTCGACTCTCGGATGATCAGCGCGGCGTCCAGCCTCTCGCTGCGCGGCTTTAGCGTTCGATCTTGGATGCGTTCGATCAACAACGTCACTGCCTTGACGCCAATCTCATCCGTTGGCTGGGCGACGGTGGTCAAGGGCGGCGCGGTATAAGATGCCAGTTCGATGTTATCGAAGCCCACGACTGACAGATCCCTGGGAACCGACAAGCCCAATTCGGCGGCGGCGCGCAGCGCGCCAACCGCCATCAGGTCGTTGCAGGCCAAGAGCGCCGTTGGCCGCGG
>Ga0101944_10000342_pt1 | contig 142334 bp, 123 predicted proteins | sample DewCreD2012metaG_FD_75245 | JGI IMG/M metagenome (GOLD analysis project Ga0101944, IMG submission 75245) | Hot spring sediment bacterial and archeal communities from British Columbia, Canada, to study Microbial Dark Matter (Phase II) - Dewar... ...
ATTGCTCCGGCCTGGCCTCCGCAATCCTTACCAATCTTATAAAATTAAGAAGAAATGAAAAAAATGAAATATCTTTGTTTAATTCAGAGCATACTATACACACTTTTTGGGATACTACCATAATGCTTGCTCGCTGGAGCTATGAAATAGCGAAAGCGATGCCGATGTAACAAATGTTTAGTCCATTTACATTGGACTATTACATTTGTCCAATCGGTATTATTTTTGCTTTGTGGTTTCGTTCCGGTGATTAATGAAGAATGATTTTTTTATGAATTGTGATTGAAGCGCCCGAAACGGAAATAATATATACACCATCAGGAATCGAGCTATCAAGATGAATAGAATTTTCTTTCCCCTGTATTGTCTTTGTAGTTAAAATGCTGCCAGAAATAGCTGTAATCCTTACCGAAAGTTCCGTTTCGTCCGAATTGTTCAATATCGAAATATCTCTGGCTTTATTGGTAATTGTAATTTGTTGCCGGTGATTATCCGCTGCAGCAGTAATGGCTGTTCCCGGGTCCCATACCATTCGTACATATTCGGGATGGTCAATATACGGATTGCGGTTATACTGCACATGAGAATAAATATAATTATTCCGGTCTATTTCTTTAGTACTGACAGGATCGGCTTCGTGCCATTCGATCAGCATATTGATATGCCACGACTCAAAGGCCGGATATGTTGTTCCGTTCAGTATAGCATTGGCATTTGGGTCATTTCCTTGCCATCCGGCCACAAGGTTCTCATACCGGGTTACCATATACAAAGTAGCCCGGGCTAAATCACCTTTATAGTCATCCACGGGCTCAAATACGGTACCGCTGTAACCAGTGTAAGCGCAGGGCCCTAATTTAGAGCCATTCCCGGATGTTTTTGTAGGCGAGTTAACTTCTCCGAATGGATAATTACCACGCATATTATTGACATATCCGTCTGTGGCGAAAATGTGAAAAATATCTGAATACATTGGCGATGCATCATTAAACCAGCTTTTCGGGAAACTATGCTCACGGTTGTAGCAATCACATTCAGAATTATAACTGCCACACTGGTTAGTAACGAATGTATAATCACAATTCGAATACATATCCCAAACTTTGCCATTGGGCTTTTTATCGGTATACTGAAAATCTGTCCACAGATGATCGTACGACACCGATGTATGACCTTTGATAATGTTGTATAATGCGGTTTTTAATGTTGCGCCGGTTTTCCCGTCTGCATTATCATAATAACCTGTTGGTATCTGAGCAACTGCACCAATGATGATACTAAAAAAAACTAAAAAAATAAAAATGTTTTTTTTCATATCTATCAATTATTGAAGAGTTATTAAACGGGTAATGACTTTTTCGGAATTTGCGACCTGTAACAAATAAACACCAGCGGAAATACTCAAAGGAAGATAAAATAATGAATCTGACTTTTGTACGTCAGTTACAACCAATGGCTTACCGGTAATATCAGCGATGGTAACCCTGTACGAGCCAAAACCGGGCGAAACCTCAATGGTGATATGGCCGGATGCAGGAACCGGATAGATATTTATTGCTGCAGTGCAACCGTCTACTGATGGAGCTGTGACTTGCGCATCCCATATTTGCGCAACATATTCGGGATGATCTATATAGGGATTACGGTTATGCTGAATATTATAATAAATATAGTTATTCCTGTCCACTTCTTTCTGGCTCACAGGGTCAATGGCATTCCAGCGAACAAGCATTTCAGCAAACCATGGTTCAAATGAAGGATAGCTTGTCCCGTCAAACACAGCATCGGCATAGGTACCATTCAATTCCCAACTGCTAACCAGGTTATGATAACAAGTCGCCATATAGAGATAGGCACGGGCAAAGTCGCCTTTATATTCATCAATGGGTTCAAATGCATACCCGCTGTAACCTGATAATGAATTATACCCGACTTTTGTTCCGTTATCTGAAGTAAATGTTGGGATAGTAACCTCTCCCAACGGATAATTACTTTTTCTCTCATTAACATAAGCATCTGCCGGAAATATCATATGCATATCAGTATACATCGGATTTGCATCATCAAACCAACTTTTTGGCAAACTGTGTTCACGGTTATAACATTCACACTCAGATGTGTAATTTATAGTAACACACTGATCTGTTGAGTATACATAATTACATCCTCCCGAATACATATCCCATATTTTTCCGTTTGCATCCCGGTCGGTATAATAAAAATTTGTCCAGATATTAGCATACGAACACACATCATGTACCGAAATGATGGTATACAATGAATACTTGAGTTGTTCGCCTGTTTTTCCAACAGCATCGTTATAATATCCTGCCGGTATTTGTGACGTAACAGTTATACTACAAATAAAAATAATCAAAAATATCAAACATACTCGTTGCATACTATCCTCCCGTTTTTTTATGATTATACGGTGATAGCATCTAAATGGTTTCAAATATTTATAAGCAACTATAATTATTTAACACTAAATTAACTCAAAATTATTATTAAACATTTCCATGCAATAAAAGGTTGTTGAGTTAAGACAATATTGGGTTGATTATAAAACAAAAAAGGCCGTCTTCAATAAGACAGCCCATTTTGTTAATAGATAAATGATATTATTTTTTTACGATTTTGCGGGTTACCGTTGTACCATCTTCAACTGTAAACTGTGCAAAATAAATACCCGGTGTTAAACTATTAAGGTTAAGTGTAAGCCGATTAGAAGAATGCTTCCCTTCCATACAAACTATTCCGATTCCTGAAATAATTTTATACGACTGAATAGGTTTTACAGATTCTGCACTGAGCCAATCTCTGACGCAGGATGGATAAACTTTAAACTGTTCAGTATTTTGTAAAGATGAAAGACCAACAGTCCCTGCGGGCGTAACATCGGCATAAGAATTGCCAATGCGCAACTCGTCTATATTCATAAATTCAGGTGTTTCAGTATGCGAATCCTGACGTAATAAAACATTTGCAATCTTAATTAAGTCCGTGCCTCCATTGGTGATGGTAACATTTTCAGTTGGAGCTGTACCTCCAAGGTTTGTAGGATTAATCCATAATTTCACAACATCATTTGTTGAACCGGAATTTAACTGGTAACTTACCACTATTAATAAAACATCATTGACATTATAAGTTCCACTTGCCCATGATGTATATGCTGCAGTGGTCCGTGCATTGATTCCTACATTATAAGCTGAACCTGAAAGCCGCAACCATAAAGAAGCTCCGTAATAAGTAGTGGCCTGACTTTCCGTAAATGCTGCAAAATAGCCACCGGTAGCATCGAGAGCACCAAGATCTGTCACTTTTAAAAGGAAAGAGTAATAGGTTGTTGTGCCTGTTCCTTGTTCGGTAAATTGTTTCTGGTAATCTTTGCCATACTCACCCATCACAATCATGTTGCCAGTTGAAGATTGCAAGCCACTATACGATAGGTTACCGGACATTATTACAATTGAATCTCCTGAATTGAAACTGTTCCATGGCAGCGTATCGCCAACTGTATAATTAAAAGGTTCATAATGAGGTAATGTTACCTGTGCATTTACTGATACTGCAAGGATAAAGGAGAACACGGATAGTAATTGTTTAATTTTCATAATTATGGTTTTAATTGGTTTTGCATAAAAAAAGACAATTAATATTAATTGAATAGATTCTGTATTTTAAATAATTATTAACCGGTTATTTATCTTGATGTTGTGTATCCAAATGATTGTCATAAAAAATACAAAAAATAATATAAATAACTTATTTATAATAACTTAGCATAGGTTAACCCGATTCGGAAATTTTATATTTCAACCCCGATCTCAATACATTAAAAAAGTACACAAAACCAGCTAAATGTTGAAAGTTCAAAAACAATTGCGAAGCGTCATAATAAAATTCCTTTCTGACAGCGGTGCATTCAAACGATTTATCCCAAACTATGCAATAGAAAATTTTCTATTGCATAGCGATTATAGAAGTAAGCCGGCCTAAGGATGCAGAGTGCGTTACCGCAGTTAAGCATTTTTTTAAGCCAACGTTTTGCGTGACATTTGTATGATCTTCTACAAACCACTAATAAGCAATTCACGTACCGATTGCTCGATGTCGGCCATAATATCAGCTGAGGATACGGGCTTGAACTTATCGCCGGTTATTTTTTCATAAAGCTCTATATAACGGTCGGAAATCTGCTGAACAAATTCATCATGCATCTCAGGTACTGTCTGCCCTTCCTTCCCCTGAAAATTATTCGCGATGAGCCATTCGCGCACAAACTCTTTTGATAACTGCTTTTGCTTTTCGCCCCTGCTCTGCCTCTCTTCATACCCATCGGCATAAAAATACCGCGACGAGTCGGGGGTGTGAATCTCATCAAGCAGGTAAATCTGATCGCCGATATAACCGAATTCATATTTGGTATCCACCAGCAATAAACCTTTCTGCTTTGCCATTTCGGTTCCGCGTTTGAACAGGGCAAGGGTGTACTGCTCGAGTTTTTCGTACTGTGAGCCGGGTACTAAACACTGCCGGATAATTTCGTCTTTCGATATATCCTCGTCATGGCCCTGATGCGCTTTAGTTGTAGGCGTGAGGATGGGCTGCGGGAACATATCATTTTCTTTTAATCCCTCTGGCATGGGTACTCCACAGATTGTGCGTTTGCCCGACTGATATTCACGCCAGGCATGACCTGCAAGATAACCCCGCACAACCATTTCGACCTTAAACGGATTTGCCATGACCCCGGCAGTAACCATAGGATGAGGGGAAGCAATCTTCCAGTTCGGAACAATATCTTTTGTGGCATCGAGAAATTTGCCGGCAATCTGATTCAGCACTTGTCCTTTATAGGGAATACCGCGCGGAAGGATAACATCAAATGCCGATATCCTGTCGGTTACAATCATCACAAGGTATTTATCGCTAATGGTATATACATCACGCACTTTACCATTATAAATGCCGGTCTGGCCGGGAAATCTGAAATTGGTTTTTACGATTGCCTGCATAAGTTTTGTTTCAACAAAAATAACTACCGTAAATAAAATTGTCTACCTGACACAGGAGATATTTATTAACAACAAAGGATTCTTTATTGAAAAGCTACTGTTCGCGGTTAAAAGCCCTGACAATTTCTTTGACCAGGGCATGCCTAACGATATCATCATCACCAAACCGGACAATACCGATTCCTTTTATTCCATCGAGCAATTCAACTGCCTGAGCGAGTCCGGATATCTCTTTCGCGGGGAGATCAACCTGTGTTACATCACCGGTGATGATAAAACGGGCATTCCGGCCCATACGGGTAAGCAGCATTTTCAGTTGTTTGAAAGTAGTGTTTTGTGCTTCGTCGCAGATCATGAAACAATCGGAGAGTGTACGTCCGCGCATATAGGCGAGAGGGGCTATCTGTATCAGTCCTTCGTCGAAATACTCAATAAGTTTCTTCGAAGGGATCATATCATACAAAGCATCATATACAGGTTGCAAATAGGGATCGAGCTTCTCTTTGAGATCGCCGGGCAAAAACCCCAAATTCTCGCCTGCCTCAACAGCCGGACGGGTGAGAATGATGCGTTTGACCTTCTTTTCTTTCAATGCCTGAACAGCAAGCGCTATGGCCACATACGTCTTGCCTGTACCTGCAGGGCCGATAGCTAAAATCAGATCGTGCAGGGCTACGGCCTTCACCAGGTCGCGCTGATGAGCATTCAGCGGCTTAATACTACGGCCATTATTCCCGTACAGCAAAAAATCATCACCCGCAGGAACTACTATCTCCTGTTCGGCTGTTGTTTCATTCACTATCCGGCTGATATCCTCCTCGGTAAGTGAATTGAACCGGTTGTAATAATCAATCATCATCAATACCTTATCATAAAAAATATTAATAGCCGAGCGTTCACCAAAAACGCGGAGTTCACTTCCCCTGCCCACGATTTTCAACCCGGGAAATAATTGTTGTATATGCCTGAGCTTGGCATTATTAATACCAAATAAATGGATAGGTTCGATTTCGTCGAGTTCAATAATTTTTTCTGACATAGGATAAATGAATAATATATACTTTTACGATACAAAGTAAGCATTTTTTTTAATTGTATCAGTGAGAATGCCTGTAATCACTATTACCTCAGATTGGAATTCCGGAGATGATTATTGCGGATCGCTCAAAGCGCGTATTATGAGTGAGCTTCCGTCTGCAACGATTATTGACATCACCCATTCGGTTGTTCCATTCAGCATTGCGCAGGCGGCCTATGTTTTACGTAACACGCACCGGCATTTTGCGGCAGGGACGGTTCATCTGATAGCAGTGAACACCCTCCCCGACCCTAAACCGCGCTTTCTGGCTGTTGAATACCGAAAACAATTTTTTATCAGCACCGACAACGGCATCTTCAGTTTATTAATGGATGAGGAGCCAGAACATATCCATGAAATTGTTCCGGCTGATGATCCAACTGTACATTGCTTTCCTGAACTGTCGGTTTTTGCCGGTGCTGCAGTGCATCTGGCATCAGCAAAAAAGCTGTCGGATCTGGGTTCTCCAACAACATTCAAAAAAACACTCCTTCCTCTGCGTCCTATCCCCGATGATTCGATGATTACCGGCGCCGTAATATACATTGACTCATACGAGAATGCCATTACAAACATCACTGCCGAACTATTCCGGCGTGTTGGCAAAGAGCGGTCGTTTGAAATTATGATACAAAGCATTAAATATAAGATATCAACAATCAGCAGAACCTATTCGGAAGTGCCGGAGGGTGACCTGGTCGCCATTTTTAATTCAGCCGGATGGCTGGAGATAGCAATAAACAAAGGAAACGCGGCCTCGCTGCTTGCTGTTTCGGTGAACTCCATTGTTCGCATAAAATTTTTTAATTAAACGTATGAACAGACAAGACAGCGCCCAACCATTTATACGGTTACTCGAAATCATGGATCAATTAAGAGAGAACTGCCCATGGGACAAGGAGCAGACCTTTGAATCCATCCGCAACCTGAGCATTGAAGAGGTATATGAAATGGCCGATGCCATCATACAAAAAAAATACAGCGACCTGAAAAAGGAGCTCGGCGACCTGTTGCTGCATATTGTGTTTTACTCACGGATTGCCGAAGAGCAACAGCTTTTTTCTATTACTGATGTTATCGAAAGCATCAACACCAAGCTAGTATTCAGGCATCCGCATGTATTTGGCAATACGGATGTAAAAGGCAGTCCGGAAATTGTTAAACAAAACTGGGAAGAACTGAAAAAGAAAGAAGGAAACAAAACGGTACTCGGTGGAGTGCCCTCATCACTACCTGCGCTAATCAAGGCCAACAGGGTACAGGAAAAAGTACGGGCTGTAGGTTTTGATTGGGACGACCGGCGACAGGTGTGGGATAAAGTAGCCGAAGAACTATCGGAGCTTAAAAATGAAATTGAAACGATGGATAAAGAAAAAATAGAGATGGAATTTGGCGACCTGTTCTTCTCATTGGTCAATGCTGCGCGTTTGTATCATATTGATCCGGAAACAGCGCTGGAACGCACCAACCGCAAATTCATCAAACGCTTTAATTATCTTGAGGAGCAGACGATAAAGAAAGGGCTCTCGCTGAAAAATATGACGCTGAAAGAAATGGATGAGATCTGGGAAGAAGCTAAAAAATTCGATTAAACCTGTACGGAAAGAAGATTTACTGCAGTTTTTCAAGTTCCTGTTTTACGAATACCATCAGTTCATGCACATAAGCCGCCGAGAAATCGAAGGGTATACCTGCTGCTTTATACACTTCGGGAATTGTAACCGAATAGCCCAATGACAGGGCATCTTCATATTGCCGCAATGCTTGACGGCGGTCGGTTTTATAATTCCGCCAGATAGCAATGGCGCCAAGCTGCGAAATAGCATACTCGATATAATAGAACGGTATTTCAAAGATATGGATCTGCTTTTGCCAGCCGGCGGCAAACCAATGCTCTGCGCCAGACCAGTCAACGAGCGGACTCTCGAACTGCGACGCGATCTGTTTCCACTGCTCCATCCGTTCATCATTAGTGTGTTGCGGATGAGTATAGAGCCAGTGCTGAAATTTATCAACAGTAGCCACCCACGGGAATGTAAGAATAACGCCTTCGAGCTGCGAACGCCGTGCCCGTTTTAATTCATCCGGATCGCTGAAAAAACATTCCCAGTGTTCCATCGCCAGCAATTCCATAGTCATTGAGGCCAGTTCAGCAATCTCGGCCGGTGTATTTTTATGGTCTATCAGCCGGATATCGCGGGTTAAAAATGAATGGATGGCATGTCCCCCTTCGTGCATCATAGTTTCAACATCACTGAGCGAATGGGTGGCATTCATAAAAACAAAGGGAATATTTGTTTCGTATAATGGATAATTATAGCCGCCAGGCGCCTTACCTACGCGTGATGCAAGATCAAAATAACCACCCTCTTTCATCACCTGAATACATTCGCCATAAAATGGTTTAATTTCTGAAAAGCAACGGATCGTTTTATCCACCAGATCATCAATTGAGCCAAAGGGTTTCAGCGGTGGCTTCATATCCGTATCTACCTGCAGATCCCATGGTTTCAAAGGATCAACAGCCAGTTTAAATTTTCGATGATTAAAAATCATATCCCGCACCGGACATACTTCTTCGGCAATCGAATGATGAAATTTTTCGCAGTCGGCCGCTGTATAATCAAAACGTCCAAGTTCGGCAAACCGGAAATCCCTGAAATTTGTATAACCGGCATTCAGGGCCATTTGTTGACGTAAACCAATCAGTTGGGATAACAACTCATTTAATGTATCACAGACCGTGAGACGTTTATCGTTAATAAGCCGGAAAATATCACTCCGCACATCGCGGTTAATTTCTTTGAGCAGATTGCCTGCCTTCTGTAAGGTCATTTCCTCGTCATTATAAAACACAGTAAGAGAACCAACCGTACGGCTATATTCCTGCTCTTTAGTGCTGACCTCGGCCTGCAACGGCACATTCGATTCACGGAACAAAGCCAGGTCATTACGGATACCGCGAAGCATAACAAAATATTTTTTATGATCCAACCTGTCAGCAAATGGCGAATCAATTAATTTCTTATCCAACAGATTTGAGTACCGGGACACCTCGGGTTGAATTGTGTTTACGAAATAATTATACCTGTCGGACAGCGCAGTATCTGTGGTATTGCAACTTACCCGTATATAACGCCATGCGGCATCTTCCTGCACAGCCGATTCGAGCTCGCTGCGGTCGAGAAGCCATTTTTCCAGTTCACCCACCGAATTAATTTTCTGATTGAGCAGTTTATTAAAATAGGGCTCCAGCGATTCCCATGTATCAATGATGAATGCCGGATCGAGGAACTGACGTTTTTTATACGCTTTATCGTGAACCATAATCGGTTAACTACCACCGCCAGTTGTTTTGATCGGCATTTTCATTGCAGGCGCTTTACCGGCATCTCTCATCACTGTAGGTTTCTGGAACGGTTGCGGCTTGGGCTTCATCTGTTTATCATCGTGATGCAGCGCATCAGCAACTCCCGGCTCATCATCCTTGTCCGGTTCAAAATCAAGCATATTGAGTGCCTGCAATTGATTATACCAGCGGATCACCTTTTTTATATCTGAAGCATAGACACGTTCCGTATCATAATCGGGAAGAATGGAAAGAAAGAACTCTTTCATCTGCTCCGGACTGGCCTTAGCGTCGAGCGCCGGCTGCCTGCTGGTTTTTTCAGCAATTTTTGTCAGCACTTCAGATAAAGCAACCTCCTTATCTTTGGTATAGATAGCAATTTCTTTCAGAGAGCTGACTTTTGTGTTTGAGGAGAGATGAGTGCGTTTCTTTGTTTCGAGCGACTCAACAATCAGTCCGTTTCGTCCCTGAGAAACAAGCTTAAATAAACTCGACTCACCTGATACTGATAAAATTTCCTTTAATGATTGCATAGTTTCAAATTTTCAGTTTACCATAATTCCGGTATCAAAAGAAAGGGCAAAAATAAAAAAAAACTCGCGAATTATTCAGATGTCAGTTGTTTTTTATCTCTGCCAGCCGATAAACCAGCGCGAATCAAAGCGGCAAGCTGACGGGTGGCTTCATCTACTCCGGGAGAAAGGGACAACGAAAACTCAATAGACGCCGGTTGCATCAGAAGCACAAAAACATTACACCGGGCTTTATGTTGTATTTCTTTAGCCAGAGCAGACAAAGACATACGATGAGAAAGGTAAATATCGTCCTCGTTCAGTTCATGTATTTCAAAGATCCTGACGGTGCCGGGCTTTTCATTCATTATGCCGGCATCGCAAATCATTACGGTAGCCGGATTTTTTTTTACGATAACAGGGATATAATTCTCAGGAGTTGTTTCACCCCACAAAAAAAGCACCTCGCTTGCTGCATCTGTCTGCAGATCCCTGAAGAGATGAAAGACCCATCCGTCATCGCCTCTGATTTGAGATCCGGCGCCAAGAAAAACCAAGGGCCGGTTCTGTAATAACTCCGGTAATTGGTCGGCAGAATAACTCATCCTTTAATCAGATCACCAACGCCATCCAGCACCAGATGAGGTCTGTAGGCAAACTTATCAAGATCGTGCACCGATGTGATGCCGCTAAGCACAAGGATAGTATCAATCTCCGACTCAATACCGGCTACAATATCGGTATCCATCCTGTCGCCGATGATGGCTGCCTCTTCGCGCTGCACACCAATGCGACGGATAGCATTGCGCATGATTAGCGGATTAGGTTTACCGATAAAATAGGCCTTACGCCCGGTAGCCAGCTCAATGGGTGAGATCAGCGCTTTGGTGGCCGGCGCAATTCCGTCTTCAATCGGCCCGGTAACATCGGGGTTGGTTCCTATCAGTTTAGCGCCGCGTAATACCAGATTCACGGCCTTCTCGATACTCTCATAATTATAATTCTTGCTTTCACCTACCACAACATAATCGGGATTAATATTGTTCATGGTATAGCCCACTTCATACATCGCGTTGATCAGACCTGCCTCCCCGATGATGTAAGCGCTGCCATTAGGTTTCTGCACCTTCAGAAATGAAGCCGTAGCCAGTGCGCTGGTAAAAAAATGAGAAGCATCAACTTCAAGTCCAAGCCGCTCCAACTTTTCACTTAATTCTTTTGGGGTGCGTTCGCTTGAATTGGTAAGAAACAAAAACTTCTTATTCTCTGCTTTCAGCCATTTAATAAATTTGTTGACACCCGGCAATAGTTTATTGCCGTGATAAATAACCCCATCCATATCACAGATAAAGGCCTTTTTTGCTCTGATTTTTTGTATAAACTCCTGTTCTCTTGCCATGGTTACATTAATTTGTTGCAAATATAATTAAACGGAAGACGAGAGAAATTATTTTGTAGATTTGTATCTGGTGCGTTAACATTTATTAACATACAGCAAAATGAAAGAGCCGGTAGTTTTTTTTACAGATTTTAATACAACAACAGAACGTAACATTGAGGCCAAGTTCAGGGAATTATTAAAACAGGCAGGCATAGGATCAATGCATTTGAAACAAAAAATCGTTGCATTAAAAATGCATTTTGGTGAGCCCGGCAACCTTGCATTCCTTCGTCCCAATTATACGGCCTGGGTTGTTGATATTATAAAAAAGATGGGCGGTTTACCATTTGCCACCGATTGCAACACCTTATATAAAGGCAGACGCTCCAATGCTGTTGACCATCTGCAGGCGGCAGCGGAGAATGGGTTTAATGCTCTTACGCTGGGATGTCATATTATTATTGGCGATGGGCTGAAGGGGACTGATTACCGCGAGACAGATATCCATCTGAAACACTGCAACACTGCAAAAATAGGGACAGCCATTGCCGATGCTGATGTTTTAATCACCATTAACCACTTCAAAGGCCACGAAATGGCGGGATTTGGCGGATGCCTGAAGAACCTGGGCATGGGATGCGGATCAGTGGGCGGAAAACTATTTATGCACTCCGACTCCCAGCCGGGAATTAACCGTAAAAACTGCTCACAATGTGGCACCTGCTTCGATCATTGCGCTTATAATGCCATCCATCCCGGACCCGATGGCATTGCAGCAATTAATTATGATTTATGCACCGGATGCGGCCAGTGCATCGCCGTGTGCAGATACGATGCCGCTCATGTACGATGGGACGCTGTTTCGATGCAGGAGAAAATGATGGAATACGCTTTTGCAGCCGTAAAAAACAAACCAGCCCTTCATCTCAATTTTCTTACGGATATTTCACCCAACTGCGATTGCTGGCCAAACAATAATCCGGCAATCACACCAGACCTGGGTATACTTGCATCATTTGATCCGGTAGCAATTGATAAAGCATCGGTAGATATGATCAATACCTCTCCCTGGTGCACCGGCCATCATAACAACGAACAGGATAAATTCAAATCCCTATACCCGGACACCGACTGGCGCAAAGGGCTTGATTATGCCGAAAGCATCGGACTGGGAAAACAAAAATATAAACTAATTACGGTGAATTAACAGAAAACTCTTTTTGAATAAATCCAGATTAATCAGTCCGATATTTTTATTGACGAAAAGCAGTAACAATTATTTCACAAATCACAAATTTACATGGTTATTTTGGGAATGGGTAATAACCAATAAATATAAAAATCAATCGGCTCTCCTATTTCGGACAGAATGTTTATTTTTACAGCCCTAAAATAATTGATATGACCGAACTGATTGCAACACTGATAGATTTTATCATTCATATTGACAAACATCTGGTAGATATTGTCAATAATTACAATACATGGACTTATCTGATCCTATTTGTCATTATTTTCTGTGAAACCGGATTTGTAGTCACTCCATTCCTGCCCGGCGACAGTTTGCTGTTTGCGGCCGGAGCCATTGCTGCGGCTGAAGGAAATCCGATAAACATCGCGCTGCTGGTGGTGCTTCTGATGATCGCGGCTTTCAGCGGTGATAATACCAATTATTTTATCGGTCGCTTCATTGGAAAAAAAGTATATGAAAAAGATTACCGGCTGATCAAACGCAAATACCTTGACCGCACGCATGAATTTTACGAAAAACACGGGGGCAAAACACTCATTATTGCACGCTTTATGCCCATCATCCGTACCTTTGCTCCCTTTGTAGCTGGTGTAGGAAATATGGCTTATCCGCGATTCCTGTTTTACTCTCTCACAGGAAATATCATCTGGGTCAACAGCTTCAGTTTTGCAGGTTACTTTTTTGGAAATATCCCTTTAGTTAAAAAGAACTTTACACTGGTGATATTTGCCATCATAATTGTATCGCTTGTTCCGCCCCTTATCACGGTACTAAAAGAAATATTTGGCCGGAGAAAAACATAAAAGCAATTTCATTGTATACCATTTTATTTTAAGTGGGTTATAATTTAGTTATGCCAAATGGGAGATTTGCACCATCTTCAAATTATGCGTATCTTTAATTAAAACAAAACTAATGAATAGATACAGTATATATCTTAACACTTCTGTACCAAACTTTTTGTTTGCGGACGATTCACCTGAAAAAAATGGAGACTACAAAGGAATTCTTTGAAACTTCATTAAACCAGGAATATACAGATCCTTTATATCAGACGTGGTATTAGCAGAAATAGACGACATGAGCGACACTGAAAAAAACAAAAGCTATTAAAAGTCATTGAGGACTATCCCATCGAGATTATTGAGATCAAAGACGACGAAGGAAAAGAAATACAAGATTTAGCTTATAAATATATCGACCACGGGATTATTCCAGAAAAAAAGGAGGCAGACGCTCTGCATATTGCAATTTGCATAATCAAGAGACTTGATTTTCTTGTGAGTTGGAATTATAAACACCTTGCAAACGTTAATAGAGAAAAACGCATCAAAATTGTCAACTATGAAAACAACTATAATCACGAATTTAGAATAATAACACCACCAGAATTAATTGACTATGGAAACTAAAACTTCAAAATCGCTGGAAGAAGTCTGGACGATGAAAGACAATCATCATAAAGAATTAAGTACTATTCCCAAGACAGATCATCTGAAATACATACAAAATAAAGTTAGACATATTTCAGATCGAATGAGAAGGAAACAAAAAGTTTGAAAGCCACTTTGCCTAATAAACGCTAAAAAATGCGGGGCTGAGGAGTAAACATTCAGACATGTAGACAAAACAAACACCCTGTTCGGTGGATAGTTTGACGTTTGAAAACCCCGCACTTTGTTTAGTGTCAAAACGTTTGATGGAATTATTGGAATTATAATATTGTTCTGGTGCCATCCATATAATACCGCTACTATTAACCCTGATTTTTCAGTTGATTAATCTCAACTGAAAAACGCTCTTGAAAATCAATCCTTTGGTATTTAAACCAAAGGAAGATTTTCTACGGCGGCATCGCTTTCGCGTAGCTTCAGCAGAGCAAAGCATCGCTTTCGCGTAGCTTCAGCGAAGCAAAGGGTTACCGGGTACGCTCAATCAGAAAAACCGTTTGAGCTGTTTGCAATTTTTGAACTGCAAAATCCCGGATTAATTTAGTCCATTTACAGTGGACTATTACAATTACACAATCGGCATTACTATTATCCCAATCAGAATTAACCCAGTTAATTTTCTCTACAGAGACTTCTACTGAATAAATTGGAATTATTTTATTGCCGGAGCCGAAAGGGAAGGTGGCAGTTCATTTGTTCCCCATCCGGAAGGGCTACTGCCCATCGTCAGTTCGAGTACCGATCCGGAAACAATATCACTGTGAGTGATCCATGAACGCTTGTACTCGTTCCCGTTCAGTTTCGCCGATTGAATATACAAATTCGACGAAGAATTATTTTTAGCGATTACTGAAAATGTTTTGCCATTGCCGCAATCCATTTCTATCTTATCGAATAACGGACTGCCAATCAGATAAACATCCTGTCCGGCCACCGGAAAAAAGCCCATAGCGCTAAAAACATACCATGATGATAAAGCGCCTGAATCGTCCTGCCCCGGCAGTCCGCGGCGCGATGCCGAATATTGCTCAGCCATCAGTTTACGTACCACAACAGCCGTTTTATCCTGGCGCGCGGCATAATTGTAGCTGTAAGGTACGAGGAATAATGGCTCATTAGATAATTTAAACCGTCCTGACGTAAAAAGAAAATCGAGGGAGCGGATAAACTTCTCCTTACTGCCATGCCGGTTAATAAGCCCCTGCATATCATGAGGCACATAGTAACTGTAGGTCATAGTGCCTCCTTCATAAAAATACGGATCGTTCCATGAATCACTCCGCTTCGAGTCCAAAGAAAAATCAGCAAGCCAGTTGCCGTCTTTATCTTTTGCCCAAAAATAACCATATTCGCTATTGAAAAGGTCTAATACCATACCTGCGCGCCGGACATATTTATTATAACCCGGCATATCATTTGCCTGTTTTGCCACCTGCGCAATACAATAGTCATTGTAAGCATACTCAAGTGTACGGGAGATAACGCCATCGGTTGTTCCGGGGAGTACATAACCATAAGTGTTATAATCTAACACATAACGGCCACACAGCTTAGGATTGTCTGATTGCACCTCTGCATTTTTTTTCATCGCCTCAAGTGCCCGTTGCAGATCAATACCCGGAAGCTTCTTCACGATCGCATCAGTGATGACCACATCAGCATTGGTTCCGCCCTGAATATCTGAATAGTCGCCGGCAATCCACGCATCGGGCAGCCAACCGGCATGTTTGTAGATATCGAGCAGGGAGCGTATAACACCCGACTGATGTTGCGGGATGATGAGTGTATGCAGGGGCATAACCGACCGGAACACATCCCATAAACAATAGTGATCCCAGTAATGCGGTTCGGTTGATTGCCAGCGGGGATTTTCACCTGTAACATCAGTTGGCATAATCATGGTATTGCGTAGCGATGAATAAAAAATCACCTGCTGTTCGGCTGTACCGCCAAAAACACGGATACGGCCCAGATACGAATTCCATATTGAATCGGCTGATGCACGTACACGATCAAAATCCCAATGCGCTATCTCGTTAAGATTTTTTCGTGCCTGCTCAATACTTACAAACGATATAGCCACCTTCATCATTACCACGCTATGATTAAGAATTCTGAATCGCAGATAAGCGCCGATATTTTTCCCTTCCTGCAAACTGTCTCCTGCAGAAAAAAGTGTATCGGTATACATTCCAAATGAAGTAAAAGGTTTACTGAATGCCGCTGAAAAATAAACTGTATAGGGGTTCTGCCCTCCCCATCCGCCGGCATAATGACCAAAACCTTCGACATTACCCTGTCCGGTGATCGAAACTAATCCGCCGGTGCACCGTGAGTCATTGCTTTTACCACGGGTATTAGTGTGGCCGATATCAATCAGGATACTGGCATCAATCAGCGAGTCGGCGCCCCAGGTAAAAAACTCATACTTATGAAACCCTACACGGTTACCGCATGTCAGGTCACATCGAACATCGCCTTGCTTCCGGGAAAGCACTACAGAATAGTATCCGGGAAATGCAGTTTCATTGGTTCGTTTCAGTGAAACAGCGTCGGTCCGTGTCAGCGAACCAACCTGGGGAATCACAAGAATATTACCATATCGTGCGCCACCGCCCGTACCGCTGAGATGGGTATGGCTAAATCCCAACACCGGTTTATCAAAACTATATCCTGAAGTAGGTTGCGGAGAAACAACATCGGGCCCAAGCTTTATCATACCAAAGGGCAACTGCGCGCCGGGAAAAACATTCCCAAATTCACTGCCGAGAAAATTATTTACCCGCGCTGTATACTGCCCATAATTATTAACAGAAAAGGAAACACAAATAAAAAAAATAAGATTCTTCATAATCCGATTAGTTATTCATTTTAATTTATTCTGCTGACTTAATTGAATTGACGGTAATGTATCTAAACAGCCGGATAAATCGTTCACGGGACACTCTTGTATTACTTTTCCAGGATAATTTATACAAATCGCCGGGAACAACATTAAAATAATTATCAGAGAATCTGCCCTCAACCGAATCTGTAAATAAATAAACACTCCGGATGAACGTACGGGATTTTAAAGCAATAGCGATTTGTTCCTTTTCTTCAGTAACAACAACTTCCATCATTGGCTTAAGCAGTTTCTGTTCTTTTGCTTTAACGAAAAATAATTGATTTTGTGACAACTGTTTTTCATTTGAAATAATCTTGCAATCAAGGAAACAGGATGCCGGATCAAGGGATTTCAGAATACTGTCGGTACGCACCGAATGGTATATTTTCGAGCTCAGCGGATCAATATCAACAGGGAACCAGACATTCTTCAATTCACGTCCCTTAAAATCCATGAGACGCAGAGACACTTCAGCTTCGGTGGTATCCCTTTTATCAGAAATAATATAAATATTAACCGTATTATTTTCAATGACCGGTGAAATAAGTAAAGGAGCATAAAAATGCCTTGCAGCATATTGCAATGCTTTCCATCTGCCGGCATAATCAATAGCCGACCAGGAAATCACCGGCCAGCAGTCGTTCAGTTGCCAAAACAGCGCACCCATACAATGCGGCCGTATCCGGCGGTAATGTTCAACTCCACATTTTACTGCATCGGCATGCACCAGTTGACTAATATAGGCATAATCAAAAAAACCGGCCGGAACCGGATAATAATAATCCATATACTGAAGAATCTTCTGATTACCCCAGGGTTGTTTATTATGCAGATTCAGGACTTCGGAAATCATCTTCTGGCCGGCGCTTTGGGCACTAAACCCGGTAACGCGGTCAGAATCGTGAGTAAACTCCATTAATGTGAGACGATCGGGAAACGACTGGTGCCCAAACTCACTAACAAACCGCGGCTTGCTGTTCAAATATTTCTCATAGGGCGGTGGCCCGAAATGAACACTCCAGTCATGCATATCGCCATAAGCGGGATGATTGGGCAGAATAGTATCGCTGTCCGAAGATGGGGAACTACGCCAGTAAGCGCGTGAAGGATCGTGCTCGGCCACAAGAGCCGGAAGCATCTGAAAAGTAATTTTGCGATAATCGTCCCATACCCGTTGGTCAAACTTTTTATCCCATCCCCTTTTCCACATCCATTCACCTTCATTATCACCACACCAAACGACAATACATGGATGATTACGGAGGCGGCGGATATTATACACTGCCTCGCTGCGTACATTCTGCATAAATGCCGTATCGGCGAAATACATCTCGTTACCAAACATAAAATCCTGCCACACCATGATACCCATTTCGTCACAGAGATCATAAAAAACATCATTCTCATAAATACCGCCGCCCCAGGTACGCAGCATATTCATATTACATGATACAACATCACCAAGCATGCGGACATAGCGTTGCCGGGTTACTCTGTCGAGCATAACATCAAGCGGTATTATATTTGCCCCTTTAGCAAAAACCGGAACACCATTAATACGGAATAAGAAACTTCTCCCCGCGCTGTCCGTATCCTGCACAAGCTCTACCTGCCGTATGCCATAGCGAAGTTCGGAGTGATCAATACGGTTCCGGCCTTTGAGTAGTTCGAGATCAATTGTATAGAGAAAAGGTTCGCCATAGCCATTGGGATACCAACGTTTCGGATTCTCAATAGTAACCGGTATACTGATATGATTAACGTCTTTGCGTAAACGAATTTTTTTTATTGAAAAATCAACATTCCGGTTAGGCCCTGCCCTGACCATCCCCAAAACATTAGATCCATAGCGGGCATTCACTTGTGCATGAACGGTAAGATACGCTTTTCGCGCGGATAACGAATCGGTAGTGATTTGTATATTTTCGATGAAAGCCAAATCAGAGCCCTGAATAACAACAGGTCTCCATATTCCGGAAGTAACCAGCCGGGGACCCCAGTCCCATCCATAATGATAAGGCGCCTTACGGGTTAACGGACAAGTCGCCTTTTTATCATTAACAGAAGGCAGTGCATAGGGCAGTCGGGCAAGACGAGGCAACATTTTAGTAACCGGTGATTCAAAAATTACAGTTAAACCATTACTATCCCTCTTCACGATATCTTTCACATTAACCTGATGGGCAACAAACATATTTTCAGTAACCAAAATAGTATCGCCATTCAGAATCACCGTTGCATAAGTATCCAATCCTTCAAATATCAAACGGATCACCGGCATCCTGAAAATATTTTCAGGAATATCAAACGAGGTGCGATATATCCAGTTCTTCTCTTCAATCCACTGTACAGCAAGTTCATTATTACGAAAATAAGGGTCGGGTATCAGCCCGTGATTGAGCAAATCGGAATGAATATTACCGGGGACCTGTGCAGTATACCAATGCATACTATCGGCAGATGCAAATTGCCAGGATCCGGTTAGTTGGAATCTCTGACAACAATTCGGATTATGGCAGCCCGGTAAAAAAACAATGGTAGTAAAGAGCAAGAAAATAATATTGCGCATTTTATTTTATTATCCGTTTAAACAACAATGACGATTTTAATGCTTCATCCACAGGTGCCGATTTTATAGCACTGGTAAGTTTACGGTGCCATCCAATATCACGCCACATACCGGTAAATTGCGGTCCGCAAAAATTACTGGTCGAGATCATCAACCATCGTCCGGTTTTGCAAGCTTCGTAAACACCCAAGCTGCATAACTCTTTTACCCAGTCCCACGAGAGCAATGGCCAATCTTTATAGTCAACCACACCCCAGCATTCGGTGGTACCAAGAGGTAATCCCGACTTCAGCGACCATTCGGCTGCATTTGTAATCTGACGTTTTAAACCATATTGCCAGTAATCACGTTTCTCGGTATATAATTTTTCGGCATACAACTGCATATTTTTATAACCCTCGTCCGAAAATTTATCATACCGGTAACCAATCGTTTTATAAAACTCACCCTTGTACGACGAAGTCATCCATATATGAAGTTCCAGTAAATCAAACATCGAGAGGTCGGCACGGTTCCAGTCATTTACCGACACCTCGCCTGTAAATGAAAAAGTATAAGGTATATCAGGATATTTACTGCGCAGAACTGAGATTGCCTGTTCCATCCATGTTCGTGATTTTTGTGTATCCCAGCCGCCCCAGGTTGCCTGAGGAGGGTCATTAACAAAGAAGGGACACCATTGAGGTCCCGTCCACTCATTACACAGATCAACATAAACAATTGTATCAAGCAAGCCATCTGCATGAATAGAATCAAGCACCTTAAGCCAGGCCGTGCCAAGTTTTGCCGGAGTATCGAGCTGCATGCGCACATCATCGGTGTCCTGACGAAACCATGACGACAGACCAATTTTAATGTTTCGTTGCGCGCATTTGGCAATAAACTGGTTAAGAGCAGGAAACACTTTAATTTTAACCGGACCCGGGCTGCCCCACTCCTGGGCATTCCATAAGGGTTCAAGCATATATTCTTTTTCGGGATTCGTAAAGAACAAATGCGGGAATGCATCAATACGGATAGCATTATATCCGCGCTCTGCCAATTCGTCAAGAGCCAAATCCCAGTTTTCATATCCTGCACCGGGCCATTGCCGTTCAATCCATGAGAATTCCCACATCGTGATTGCGATTGGTGATCCGACAGGCACCGGCCATGAAAAACCTGCTACGGGCAGCGTTGCTGCAATACCTGCTGTTGCTGTCAAAAAATCTCTTCGTTTCATAAGCAATCCTATTTATGTGAATTTTATTGATTCATCCGTTACATTTTCAGAAAAAAACGATTGAATTTATGTACAGTTACCTTTAGCGATTCATTGCCTGCAGGCGGTATGGAACAAGCAGCACAAGAAATGATGAAAAATAATACTTCGTACCGGGCGGCATAGTATTTAATCAACATCATTTGCATGATTGTCTATTAAGCAGATTTAATTATCTTCACAAGATACAAAAAAAAATATAATGAAAAAAAAAGAGAGAGATATTATCCGGAAAACAGTGATAAAGATAAAAAAAATATTAAGTTTCTGTGATCCCGGCCACGACTGGAGCCACACAGAAAGGGTATGGAAACAGACCATCCGTCTGGCTGCGAAAGAAGGTGCCGATCAGTTTATCTCTCAGATGGCTGCGCTGTTACACGATATAGATGATAAAAAGTTTTTCAAAGAACAAAACAATGCAGACGCCATTTTAAAATCCCTGAAGGTTGCTGATGCTGATTCAAAACGAATTCTGCATATCACTTTAAATCAGTCATTCAGTAAAAAATACAGCAATGCGCAATCAGAAACGATTGAATTTAAAGTAGTGCAGGATGCCGACCGGCTTGATGCCATAGGTGCAATTGGAATAGCCAGGGCATTCAGTTATGGCGGTTATATGCGGCGCATAATGTATGATCCTGCGCAAAAAAGATCACACAAAAAAAGAACACAAAATAAAGAACAGTCAACCATCAATCATTTTTACGATAAACTATTGCTGCTGAAAGACAAAATGAACACTCAACATGCTAAAAAGATAGCAGAAAAACGTCACAAATTTATGATACATTTTCTAAAACAGTTTTACGAAGAATGGGGCTAATTGGCGACAATCTTAAGGTTTGATTCTTTAACAACCGTTAAAGACATTTTAGGATCCGAAGGAACAGTATTTACAATTTCGACTTTCCCGTTATTAATGCGGCGTCCCCAGAAAACCGAGAAACCGGTTTCGCGCGGCACACGGTATACCGGCTTATGTACACGGTCGCTTCCGTTTTCAATCCGCACAGGATGCTTCCATATTGCAGGTATTGTATCGTCTGGCCATACCACCTGCAGATTACTGATAAGAAGATTATTGATATTACTTGCCACGCAAGCCGAGGGAGCCAGCCGTTGCTTCATATCCATTGCGGCAAACTGATTGCTGGTGGCATTAACCCCAAATACAGAAGGATCTTCGATATAAGGATAGACGATACGGATATCACGCAAAGTGATATTCTCAAGGGGATAGCCGGGAATAGCTGTTAGCATAATCCGCCCCTGAGTAACCGCTGTGAGATTACTGATGGTAACATTGCGCACACGTCCCGGAGGAAATCCGCGCCCGTCATTCCAAACGCTGATCTGTACAGGCCGGTTAAGCACCAGCGGGGCATTCGTATTACAAACAATATTGCTGATATTGATATTCTCAAGAGTACCGCCAAAATTGCCATAGATACCAATCGCCCGTGACGATTCTTTGATCACCGAATTACTGAAGGTCACAAAACGGATATCACGGTATGTTTCCCCCATTTTAAACGCTACGCATGTTGTCTTCATGACACAATTCGTAACACAGATATTTTCTGTTTCAGCGCTCTCCGGGAATGTTTTAAGACATATCGCATCATCACAGGTTTCGATATAACTGTCGCTGATCATTACATCCTTGCAGCCCGAAAGGTCAATACCATCGTTATTGGGGCCATACAGGTTATTGATCAGCCGGATGCGACTGATAAAAACTTTTTCGCAATTGTAAAGATGTACAGTCCATTCCGGACTATTGGTAAACAATACATCGGTAATGCGTATGTTATTGCATCCGACAAATTCGATCATATTACTTACCCTGCCCTTTAACGGTTTAATCCAACGCGGCAAGGTATCGAAGGGTTCCCAAAACGAAGTTCCATTGCCATTGATTGTGCCATCGCCTGTAATGGCAATATTACTTGCATTCCGGGCATAAACAAGATACCTACGCATGGTATCGGGATATAATTTAACCGAATGTCTGAATGTCTTATACTCCCTGCCATCGGATGAGCCATATAAAACAGCGCCATGCAGCAGTTGCAGGGTAACATTGCTTTTCATCTCAATAGTGCCGGTAATAAAAATCCCTTTGGGAATAACCACTATTCCTCCGCCGGAAAAAGACGCCATATCAATTGCCCGCTGAATGGCTGCCGTATTTATCTTAATACTGTCGCCTCTGGCTCCAAAATCAGTTATATTAAATAAATGGGACGGCCGGCATGAAAAAAAAATTAAAACAATTACGGAGAAAAATACATGACGGAACCCTGACAGCATATCGTTATAAATTGAAGAGTCGTTTGATATGACGTGCATAAAGATTTTCAGTAACCTGTTGCCCCACAATATCAGCACTCCGTTCAATTTCGTTGATATAAACATTTGCGTATTCGGCAGCTACCTTGTATCCGACATGTATCAATTGTCTGAAGTCAGGATTATAGTCGGGATGACCGGGTATATGACGTAACGAATTGGCAAAACGTGACCCGTTCCACCGGGCAATCTCCTGAGGGGTTGGTAAGGCCTGCTTCCGTATCTCAATAACGGTGGCATATGGTTTACACAACTCATCAGCACGTTCGAGCGCCTTGCAGTAAATATTTTTAGCCAGTTCAAGAGCCGATCCGCCGGCCAGAGCAAGACCGGTCATTTCTTCAAGCCATGTAGTACCTGCCGTTTTAACATGAATACCTTTTTTATACTTCTTTATCAGTTTTCCCATAAGCGGATAGATGCTAAACTTATCACTACCACTATGTACGCTTAATTTAAGATTTTCAGGTAATCCAAATTCTTTCACAACATAATCAATTACCAAAATATCTTCCTCAAACTCCTTGGCAAACTGCCGGGTATTTCCTATATAATCAACACCTTTATTAAACCGTCCGGTAAATTTAGGGGCAATCGTCTGGGCAGGAACTTTCTCACGCGCCAAAGAGGACAGAATAAAAAATAACTCGACCGGTGATTGCGGCTCATCAACCTCATCCATCGAAACCTCGGTAATAAAATTGCCGGCTCCTTTTTTACTTTCGATATGACGGTAAATGCGAGCGGCCTCCTTAATCGAGAAAACAAACTTATCGGCAATCAGTTTCAGGTCTTTCTCGGAGATAATAAATGCATGTGAAATGCCCGGAATATTGAATTTACCGATATATTTTTTATTAATATCAAGAAACTCCCTGATATCTTCTTCAGATGCCTTTTTCCCAATAAAGTCAGCAACATCAAGCGTAAAAAAATCACAGTATTCAAGAAACCAATCTACATTTTTCATATTGATATGGTCGGCATCAACAAAATACTGTCCTTTAAAATCCATGGCTTTCACTGCCGCATCGGCCTCCTGGCGTGTTTCAAAGGGCTCGGAGTGGATTGTTGTATGTTCACGGTTCGATTTATTCCATACAGGCACAATCTCAACACCCTGTTCTGCAGCCATCATAATGGCTTTCAACTGTGCTTTACCCTGGCGCGCAAACCGATCGCCAATACCAAATGAATACTTCCCTATACTGATCATGATTTATGCAATTTGTTAATAATAAATTTTAACTGAAAGCGTGAAAATAAAGAAAAAACTGAATTGATGCAAAATATTTTATTCTAAATGAACCCAAATTACGCATTAGAAAATGCAGAAACAATCAATATCTTGATGAAAAATAATTATTTTTACCGGCAGAATACAATATAATTGATAAATATTTAATATATAACAACATGAAAACAAACGGATTCGGTGATCTGAAAGATAAGGTATGCATAATAACCGGCGGCGGGGGTGTACTGGGAGGCGCGATTTGCAAAGGACTGGCATCAGCAGGTGTAAAGACAGCCATTGTTGACCTGGTAAAAAAAAATGCTGATGATCTTGCTCATTCGATCACTGATGAATTTAATGTCCGCTCAATTGGTGTTGAAGGGAATGTGCTTGATAAATCATCCCTAGAAACGGCAAAAGCTTATATTTTAAAAGAATTCGGACAAATTGATTTTTTGATTAACGGAGCAGGGGGTAATTCACCAAAGGCAACCACCAAGCTGGAAGTAATTACCGAAGCCGACAAAAAGAACCTCAATGATGGCTTTTTCGGCCTTGAACTTGAAGGATTTCAAAAAGTTTTTGACCTGAATTTTATGGGGACCCTGCTTCCCACAATGGTATTCGCACGGGAAATGGTTGAACGGGGCAATGGCGCTATCCTGAATATTTCATCTATGAACTCGTACCGGCCATTAACCAAGATTCCTGCCTACTCGGCTGCAAAATCGTCCATCAATAACTTTACGCAATGGCTGGCGGTACACTTTGCCAAATCAGGAGTAAGAGTAAATGCCATAGCTCCGGGATTTTTTGTTACCCAGCAAAACCGTTTCCTGCTGTACGATGAAAAAACCAATGAACTGACTCCGCGCGGAAATAAAATCATCACAGGCACACCCATGGGCCGCTTTGGTGATCCTGAAGACCTGCAGGGCGCAGTTCTCTATCTGTTGTCTGATCTCTCATCCTTCGTAACCGGTATTATTATTCCGGTAGACGGCGGTTTCAGCGCTTATTCAGGAGTATAGCAACAATTATTCAGAAACTTAAAAAGCACTAAAGCAGATAAGTTTACCAAAATAAATTAAATTCTCGGAGCGGAAGAGTGCGCTTTTTCCCGAGTAAAACCAAGGAAAACTATTTCACCAAAGTAACATACCCCGAAATTACCTTCCCCGATCCATCATTCATATCAATAATATAATGATACGAGTCAATGCCCAAAACCTTACCATACAATTTACCATCCCATAACCGGCTTAATGCAGGAGACGAAAACACAAGCATACCATTGCGGTCCCAGATTATCACACGGGCTTGAGGACATAAAACGTCAAAGAAAGGAATCTCCCAATAATCGTTAATGCCATCCCCGTTAGGAGAAAAAACATTTGGAATAAGCAAACAGACATCGCGGGCAGGATCGAGTTGTATAGCAACAGCAGTGTTACATCCATTGGCATCTGTAACGGTAAGGGAATAATAACCGGCAAACAAATTGTTAAGTTGCATACTGCTGTCGCCGGTGGACCATGACAAATTGTACAAGGTATCCCCTCTACCACTAAATGGTGTTCCGCCACTGATCGCCGGAATAATTCTCCCATCTGATGTCTGCCCGCAAAACGGTTTTTCGGCATCCATCACTACCTGCAGCATTGCCGGACTTGTGATTGCCGTTGCAGCCATTACCTCGCATCCACTGGCATCACGAATAACCAATGAATAATTACCGGGCAGCAAATCATATATTTCATTTGTTTGAGCACCGTTCGACCACTCGTAATAATATGGAGGGCTGCCGCCACCGGCAACAACCATCAACGAGCCATTGCTATAACCGAAACATGAATTATGCGAAGCAACAACCTCAATAAAATAAAATGAATCCGGTTCAGCTATAAAAAATGAAACAGTATCGCCATAACCATTTTTGTCAGAGACGGTAACAGAATACTCTCCCTGCCCTAAACGGCTGAGTGAATTAGCAGAGCTGCCGGTACTCCATGTATAATGATAAGGCAGCATACCACCCGTCACAAATACCCGGGCGTTACCATCTTTTTCACCAAAGCAACTGATATCATTTTTCGTCAGATTTATAACAGGCGATTGCACTACATAGATTGTTTTATTATCCGAACCGGTACAACCGGTGGTCATAACCACCTCTTCCATTGAGAGGAGAACCTGTCCTGGTGTTGCCATAGGGAATGATGCCCGCACCGAAGCGGCCGGTGAGCCGGTGACCGTACCACTGCTAATGCTCCAGAGGTAAGCATGATTAGCGATCATTGGTGAAGAATATATCACCGAATCAAAAAACTGATAAACTGTATCGGGACCGGAAATAACCGGATGCGGATTAGGATGCACAATGATTACAGCCGTATCTGTATTTTTACAATTGTACACATCGGTAACCGTTACCCTGTAAACAGTTGTTACAGCCGGATCAACGGTAATAGTGCGACCTGAAGCGCCTGTATTCCATTTATATGAAACACCGCCGGATGCGATAAGGGTAACCGGCGGATCATCCACACACACCGGATTATATACGCCGGCTTCAGCTGCAGGCAATGGGATATTATAAAAAACAACAGAATCAGAATTTCTGCAGTTCGAAAAATTCGTTACAGTAAGGATATATGTTCCTGGAGCCGATACTGTGATTGACGACTTGGTAGAGCCGGTATTCCAGCGAAATCGCCAGAGCGGATAAGGATTAGGATTGATAGTATGCACACTATCGGGGCATACTTTAATAGTATCCCATGGCATAGAGAACTGAGGAAGAGCGAGAACACGAACCCTTACACTATCTTTCTTTGTACATCCATTGCTTCCGGTTGCCGTTACAGCATAATACATTGACTGAAGAGGCGAAACACGAATTGTTTGAGTTGTTGAACCTGTGCTCCAGCGATAGAAAGATGCATTGCCCGTAACCGTGAGATTAACCGAATCATAAATACAAACATCTTTTAATGCACCGGGATCAATTACAGGCGATGGTTTAGTATAAATAAAAATACTCTCCTTGTCGTAACAGCCGACAGAATCCATCACGCTCACATAATAGCGACCAGATGCAGGCGGATAAACCGTTGTTGTCTGTGACGATGAGCCATTACTCCATTTATAGCCAACGCCTCCATCTGCCCGGAGTTGAACAGGATAGTACTGACAAACGAGCGAATCGGAAGCATAACAATGACCAAAAATTTCAGGATTAACAACAAGCACTCCGCTATCTCTGGCCGTAAGGGCACAACTGTTTTTTAGCGTAACCGTAACATAAAACTTACGGTCAACAACCGGAATAATCGGTATAAAGGGCGTAGTATCACCTGTGTTCCAGAGGTATGATAAACCACTGCTGTTATGTTCGGACATACCGCAGGTTGTGATAAAATTTGTTGGTTCGCCATAGCAGGCATAGAGTGAATCGTCTCCATTAGTAGTATTTATCACATTCATCATAAACTGGCTGAAGTTAGAGAAATAGCCATATCCCGTCCCAGTGGTTGAACCATTAAATACAATCAGCCCGAGGTGAAAAAGGTCTTTGGTATTCGTAAGTACATTAGTACCATTCTTAACAATTGACAGTGGCAGGTTTGCAGTGCGAAGCGCCACCCAGTCGGTAGTACCTGGTACAGTTTGAAACATTGAACCAACGATATAAGGTGTCGCGACACCGTTAAGTAGAAAAGACCCCTCGGCACCTTTACGAACCATGATATTCAGGTAAATCTCCTGGTTATCCGGTACGCGGGCAAAAACAACTTCAAAAGAACCGGTACATCCCGATATTGAAGGCAATATGGCCTCTCCCATTTCACAGCCCTTGCCGGCAATCTGCATCACATAAATCCCGGAATCTTTAGAGCGCACATGGATATAATCATTATTCATAGTATAACGATACATTTGGCCTTTATTCAATGTAGCTTGATAGCTGCCATTTATAAATATCTGTTCGTTATCATTCGTTGCAACAATGCAAACCCTTTCAAGCCCTGCATTGGCCTGGCCCCGCATTACTATGTATTCCTGACCGGTCATATGTACAGGTATTGTCTGATCGCCATACGCATCGCGACAACTCTGTTCTTCAACAGAATCATCAGATAAAGTGACTGCAACCTTTTTTCCGTTAGTGACAATATATGTGCCGGAGGGGTGATCTTGCGCAAGTTTTGAAATCCTGTCAGTACCAGGTGTCATACGCGGTGCACCAACAAAAGATTGTCCCTTATTCAACCGGATAGTAAAAGGTACGTTGGCAGGCCTGTTGGCCGTTGGGCTCAGATACAAATCCACCGTTGGAGTAATCGTTACTTCAGTACTGTCTTCGGTTGCCACGATAATAAATTCACAATGTGCATCATAATATTTATCCAGTTTGGTACCGTTCGGCGAATCTTTCTGAAAGACAGTATAAAACTCGGTGCCCAATGCATTGCGGCCTTTAAGAGCAAAGATCTCGGGATTTCTCAACCCACGCTCATCATAGTATGCCTTGATCGGAGAAGAAGAAGTAATATGTAACCCCGAATTATTGACACCTGTCTGCCCATTGACAATACTATTGTAACGGCTTTCGATAAATGCCAGTTGGGCGGTAAGATCAACCTGTTGAGTGGTATTTGGCGGCAAATACAGGCGTATTGGAGTAAACAGCGGATTAGCCGGCTGATCAATCACGATACTAGCATCAAAGGCCTGGGTTGTTAATACTAAATAAATAGGATTATCGCCATGCCGGGACTCAAAATTAGGAGCACCAAACCAAAATTCAACATCATCCTGGCAAAAACAAAACAGAGATGTTAAAATCCAAATCCAGAAATACAACAGAAAAAAACGCACCAAATATATATTTATTACAAATGTACGAATAAATTAACACTTTTTAAACATGCTAAATCCAAAGATATTGAAACCTGAACGCATAAGCAATATCTTTTTTGATGTTGATGAGATTATTTAACCTACAAATACAAAATTCAGCATATCAAAAAAAATACTACCTTTGTATACACGAAACAGGGGTGCTCCTCCGGGGCTGAGATTATACCCTTATTAACCTGATCCGGGTAATGCCGGCGTAGGGAGTTAGTCATTTCCTGTTTCATACTATGATGTAACTGAACGAACCAAAAATGGACAGGAATGAAACTATCCGTTAACGACACTCCCCGGGAAGTAAAAGAGGGCTGCACCCTTCAGCAACTGCTGAACGAACTCGAACTGGGCACAACCGGAGGCACGGCAGCAGCAGTAAACGGACAGGTGATACCGCGTAAAGAGTGGAATGAATGCACTCTTCATGAACACGATGATATTTTGATTATTAAAGCAACACAGGGAGGATAAAAACAAAACGATGCAAAAAAAACAAATGCAACTATCATTGCCAGCGCTGGAGAACAGTCGCAAAATTTATATTCAGGGATCGGTACCGGAAGTAAAGGTTGGAATGCGACAGGTCATTCTTTCGGACAGCAAAACCGGGACATCAAAAAAAAACGATGCCATAACGCTATATGACACAGCGGGCGTTTACAGCGACAGTTCGTATAAAGCAGATATCAGTAAGGGTATTCCATCCATACGGGAGTCGTGGATCAGCAGTAACCCGGCCATTGAGCAGCTCCCGCAGCTATCGTCATCGTATGGCTTAAGCCGGTATATGGACAGTTCGCTCAACAGTATCCGCTTTCCGCATCCACGCATCCGGCCACGCAGAAGCAGGCGGGGTGAGTGCATCACACAATACTATGCGGCAAAAAAATCCATTATCACACCAGAGATGGAATACATCGCGATACGCGAGAATCAGATGGCTGCCACGGTATCCGATCCATCCTTGCTAAAGAGACATGGCAGCAACGGTTCTATGATTCCTGCCGTAATCACACCGCAGTTTGTACGCGATGAAGTAGCAGCCGGAAGAGCAGTAATACCGGCCAACATCAATCACCCCGAATGTGAACCAATGATTATTGGCCGCAATTTTTTAGTTAAGATCAATGCCAACATCGGTAATTCGCCGGTTACCTCAGGAATATACGAGGAAGTAGAAAAAGCGGTATGGGCATTCTACTGGGGCGCCGATACCATCATGGATCTGTCAACCGGAGCAAATATTCATGAAACCAGGGAATGGATCATCCGTAACTCACCAGTACCCGTAGGCACTGTACCTCTCTATCAGGCATTAGAAAAGGTTGGCGGTATTGCCGAGGAACTGACCTGGGATATCTACCGTGACACACTGATTGAACAGGCAGAACAGGGCGTTGACTATTTCACTATTCATGCCGGATTATTAAAAGAATACATTCCATGGGCGCTGAACCGCACTACCGGTATTGTCTCACGTGGCGGGGCTGCCATAGCCAAATGGTGTCTGGCGCATCAAAAAGAAAATTTCCTGTACAAACATTTTGATGAAATTTGCGAGATTCTGGCTGCTTATGACAGCGCCATCTCGATTGGCGACGGACTACGTCCCGGATCCATTGCCGATGCCAATGACAGAGCACAGTTTGCCGAACTGCATACGCTGGGAGAGTTAACCGGAAAAGCACGCAGGCATTATGTACAGGTGATCATTGAAGGTCCCGGCCATGTGCCCATACAATTGATTAAGGAAAATATGGACCGTCAGATAGCCGAATGTTTAGATGCTCCATTCTATACACTAGGCCCGCTGGTAACAGATATAGCGCCCGGCTACGACCATATCACGTCAGCCATCGGTGGCGCCATGATTGGCTGGTACGGCGCATCAATGCTTTGCTACGTAACACAAAAAGAACATCTCGGGCTGCCTAATTTACAGGATGTCAAAGAAGGAGTAATCACCTTCAAACTGGCCGCCCATGCTGCCGACCTGGCTAAAGGCCACCCTGCAGCGCAAATCAGAGATAACGCTATCAGCAAGGCGCGATTTGAATTCCGATGGAACGACCAGTTCAACCTGTCGCTTGACCCGCAAAAAGCAAAACAGTTTCACGATGAAAATATGCCGGAAGAAGAACAGAAAAATGATAATTTCTGCTCAATGTGCGGCGATAAATTCTGCTCAATGCGCGCAACGCACGATGCTATTAAAATCACAGAACAGTGCAAACAAAAAAACGCTGAAACTATTACCAAATAAATAGATTTTATGTTCCGGCTTATTGTCATATCCTTTCCCGATTCAGTCCCCGGCGAACTGCGTTTACTAAATCGCCTGTTCGAAAATGGACTTGAATCATTCCATCTGCGCAAACCGGAAATGAAACAAGCCGAGATGAGAAAACTTATTACCCGCATCCCTGCTGATTTCCATCAACGGTTAATCATCCATTCAAACTATTCGTTATGCAATGAATTTTCACTGAAAGGACTGCATTTTCCTTTTACTGCCCGTAATGAGATGAAGCGCTGGATGGCATCCGGCAGGTCTCTAAGCGTATCACTGCACACAACGGCTGAAATTAATGAGATAAAAGACAAGATTGATTATGCTTTCCTGAGTCCTGTATTCAACAGCATATCCAAACAAAACTATAAACCATCCATGAGCATAACAGAGATCAGAAAAATCCTCAGCCGCAAACACAAGTTTGATATTGTTGCTCTCGGAGGCATAGAACCGGAAACAATTGCCGGAATAAAAGATATGGGCTTTAACGGAGCCGCCCTGCTGGGTTCAATATGGATGCCTTATATTTCAGGAATGCCCGAAAGCCGTATAATTGAAAAGTTTAACCAATTCAGGGACGCATGCAACAATTAAAACAGGTGATGACTATTGCCGGGCTGGATCCTTGTGGCGGAGCAGGGCTGCTGGCCGACATCAAAACCTTTGAAGCCCACCGGCTGCATGGCTTGGGCGTTTGTTCGGCCCTAACCATACAGAACGAAAAAGAAATTGCGTCGGTTGACTGGTTAAGTACAAAACAAATCATACGCCAGATTGAACAAATTGATAAATGTTATACCTACACGGCAGTTAAAATCGGAATCGTTGAAAAGCCAGCAACACTAATTAATATCCTCGACTATTTTGACCACAGAAATATTTTTATCATCTGGGATCCTGTTCTTCAGTCGTCCAGCGGTTTCACCTTTATTCAACAGATAGATGCCGGTGAATTAAAAAATATCTGCAGCCGCATTTCACTCCTCACGCCAAACCTGCCTGAAGCGGATATACTTGCATATTTTGCAGGCCAAACAAACAGCATAGAATGGATCAAAGCGACTACAGACATAGGTTGCAGTATACTGCTTAAAGGCGGACATACCAATAGCACTGCTGTTAATGATATCTTATACACAAAGGATCATACCAGTATAATTAACGGAACACGCTATGCCGGCCATTCAAAGCATGGTACGGGATGTGTGCTCTCGGCATCCATTGCTGCAAACATAACCATGGGGCATACAACAGAACAGGCCTGCAGGAATGCAAAAAAATATATTCATCGCTTTATGCTTAGTACAGAGACCTTATATGGATTGCATGAAAAACCAGACAGCCATGACTGAACGACCTGTTATCTGTCCATTACAGGTAATCACTCCTGATCTGCCTGCCAACAAACTTCTCCCGTTAGTTGAGAAGGCCTGCATATCCGGAGTTAAATGGTTGCAGCTACGAATGAAAAACCAGCCGGTTAAAGAAATTGAACAAACGGCCGCAGCTATAAAACAAATCTGTGATCGCTACAATTGCCGGCTTATCATCAACGATCATACTGATATAGCCATTAACACCGGCGCGTATGGGGTTCATCTGGGCATGGAGGATCTGCATCCGGCCAAAGCCCGGCGATTGAGCGATAATAAAGTAATAATCGGAGGTACTGCAAACAGTTTTCAGCGGGTGCTTGAAGTGAGTCCTTATGCCGACTATATTGGCATAGGGCCCTATCGCTACACACGGACCAAAGAAAAACTCAGTCCTGTGCTGGGTATAGAAGGTATCAAAAATATCGTTGACCACTGCAGGCACAACCAGATCACTATTCCACTGATTGCCATTGGCGGCATTACGGTTGAAGATGTGACAGCACTGATAAGCACCGGTATTGACGGCATCGCCGTATCATCGGCCATTTTCAGCGCCATGGATATAAAAACCGTCGTAAGTTCTTTTTTATTATCTTTAAACGAGTCAATTAAAACGTACTGATATGGATGAACTGGTGATAGCAGGAAAAAAATTCGGATCGCGTTTATTTGCCGGTACCGGTAAGTTCAGTTCAAACGATCTGATGGAAAAGGCACTGGTAGCATCAGCAACCGAACTGGTAACTGTGGCTCTGAAGCGCATCAACCTGTCGGGAAAAGAAGATGATATGCTTGCTCATCTGCAGCATAAGCAGTTTGCACTATTGCCAAATACCTCGGGTGTACGAACAGCCAAAGAAGCAGTATTTGCAGCACAATTAGGACGTGAAGCACTTGAAACCGAATGGGTAAAGCTGGAGATTCATCCCGACCCCAAATACCTCCTTCCCGATCCGGTGGAAACGCTTAAGGCAACCGAAGAGCTGGCAAAGCAAGGTTTTATTGTATTGCCGTATATCCAGCCCGACCCTGTTTTATGTAAGCTGCTTGAAGAAGCCGGTGCAGCAGCGGTCATGCCTTTAGGATCGCCCATTGGCAGCAATAAAGGATTATGCTCCATTGATATGCTGAGAATAATTATTGAACAAAGTAATTTGCCGGTAGTGATTGACGCAGGTATTGGAGCCCCATCGCATGCTGCCTTTGCCATGGAGTCGGGTGCTGATGCAGTGCTTGTTAACACAGCCATAGCAGTAAGCGAAAACCCCGTATCTATGGCAGAGGCATTTCGCATGGCCGTAGAGGCAGGCCGTAAAGCGTTTCTTGCCCGGCTTGGTAAAACGGCTCAATTTGCTAACCCAACAAGTCCGCTCACCTCATTTTTAAAATCAATTAATAATCCAAATTCTTAATCAACATGGGAAAAAAAATACTTATTGTAGATGACGACTTGCAGAACCTGCGGTTTCTCGAACTTGCACTAACGCATACCGGTTATACCGTTACATCTGCAAATAACGGCCAACAGGCATTTGAACTGTTCAACCGGTTAAATCCCGACCTGGTTATAACCGATATGTTTATGCCCAGGATGAATGGCATACAACTATTAAAAGAAATCCGGAAAATAAACCAAAAGATCCCTGTAATCGGATTCACAGGCGCGCATTTTGAACACGGCGATGAAGAGATGGATGATCTTGGATTTACCACAGTGCTTAAAAAACCCGTAGATACAGGACATCTGAAAGAAACCATTGCCAAATTACTTGACAATAAGAAATGATATTCAGAGAACAATTAGACAATATACGCCGCGACGAACTGCTGCACGAAATTGTTTCAAAAACCTGGCGCGATGTTGAACAGGCGCTGGCTCATCCGGGAAGCAACATTGGACATCTGCTTGCGCTCATATCTCCTGCTGCCGTTCCCTACCTTGAAGATATGGCCTCGCTAAGCCGTGAACTCACCCGCAAACGATTTGGAAACACAATCCAGCTCTATGTGCCCCTGTACCTGTCTAACGAGTGTTCAAATTCATGCCTGTATTGCGGATTCAATAAAAATAACCTTTACAACCGCGTTACTTTAACTACCGATCAGATATTGGCCGAAGCGAGAGTATTAAAGCAACAGGGTTTCGAACATATCCTGTTTGTAACCGGCGAATCGAAACACGCCAGCTTCGATTATATTCGTCAGGCACTAAACAACAACAAAAACATTTTCAGCTTGCTCTCTATCGAGGTACAACCATTAAGCACCAATGAATATCATATTCTTTCGTCTGAAGGACTAAATACCGTATATCTGTATCAGGAAACTTATAACCGTGAACTATATGCCCACTATCACCCGGCCGGTCCAAAGTCGGATTATAACTACCGTATTGACACCTATGAACGAATGGGAGAAGCGGGCCTGCACCGTATGGGGCTTGGCGTCCTGCTTGGGCTTGACGACTGGCGGACAGAGACCTGCTTTCTGGCTATGCATACCGCCTACCTTCGCCGCAAATACTGGAAAACAAAATATTCGGTATCCGTTCCGCGGTTCAGAGGAATCAAAGGAAGTTTTCAACCGCCATATACAGTCAACGACCAGGATCTGATTCAGATGATTTGTGCATTACGCATCTTTGATGAAAACCTCGAAATCTCATTATCCACACGTGAATCAATCAACTTGAGGAACCATGCTGTACCGCTTGGCATCACGAGCATGAGCGCCGGTTCACGCACCAGTCCGGGCGGATATACCTGCCTGCCCGCATCGCTTGAACAATTTGAAGTGCATGATAACCGCACACCGGACGAAATACAAACCATGATCAGAAACAACGGATACGAGCCGGTATGGAAGGACTGGGATATCTATATGCAACAGGAAGCATAATCCAAATCAATCGAACCATGCTTAATGCCGGAGAACAAAAACGATACAACCGGCAACTGATTATTCCCGAAATCGGAGAAGAAGGGCAGCAACGGCTGAAAGCGTCACGAATACTGATTGTTGGTGCCGGCGGCCTGGGATCGGCAGCATCCGTCTATCTTGCAGCAACCGGTATCGGAACACTTGGTATTATGGATGCCGACACAATTGACCTGTCAAACCTTCAACGACAGATCCTTTACAAACACAGCGATACCGGACAGCTAAAAAGCAGTGTAGCCGGGACACGGCTAAGAGAGCAAAATCCATGGATCACCATCCACACCTATCCTGAAAAACTGACTCAGGCAAACTGTGCCATCATCAGGGAGTATGATGTAGTTGTAAGCTGTCTCGATAATTCAGCAACCCGCTATCTTCTCGATGAGAACTGCAGCAACTATAACATTCCATTGGTTCATGCCTCTGTTTCAAAATTCGAGGCACAGGTGTCTGTTTTTAATTATAACAACGGTCCATCTTACCACGATATTTTTCCTGTTCCGCCAACATCCGATTTTGAGACACCCGAAGCCAGGGGAGTTATTGCCCCTTTGCCCGGAATAGCAGGTTGTATGCAGGCCACAGAAGTAATAAAGATTATTACGAAGGCAGGACAGCCGCTGTCAGGAAAATTACTGATCATTAATACACTCATTCCATCCTTCCGGATCATCAGTTTAACCGCAGATAAAAATTAAAATCTGTTTATACGGATTTATTTAACCAGCGAAAAAATTGAAATACAAAAATATCAATAGACAAGGTATATGGCAGAAAATAATTATCGTAAAATTTTGCGCACAAATGCCACAGTGAAATAAGACATCATAAACACTCCGACAAAACCCTCGAATCCGGAAAAGAGGCGTGCTATACTTCCATAAGGAACCGTGTCGCCATAGCCAATGGTAAAAAAAGTGATTGCACTATGCGACATACAAAGCCCTAAATACGTTAATGACTCAGGATTGCCGATAGCGGAACTGATTTTATCGGGGCCGAACAAAGGCAACAGAAAATATATGATGGTAAAGATAAACCAAACAAAGATCACGCTAATCAAAACTCGTGCAGGAGCTGTAGCAAACAGGCCCATCCGGTCGAACACCAACCATTTAAACGCATACGCAGGATACTCCCAAAGAGCAGACAGTTTATTTTTTTTTAATGATTCTTCGAGGATCGCTTTCTGTTCAAGACGTTTAAATTCAACGTATGCTTTGTCCTCATCGTCATATTGACCAGTGACATTAAAATTTTGTTTCAATATGCGAAACTGCTCCGCCTTACCACGGTTGGTAGATGACGGCTGGTTTTCAATCAACGATTTAACATTATTTATATCCCAATCAATATAAATCCTGCCTAATAAGCGCATACTTGAAAAAATAATCATGCGGATATTTACCGGAAATTCATACGGCCTGAAATCAATGATATCACGAACAATAGTGTTGGAAAGATCAATGGTATTGCATTTTGCCATTCGCAAATCAAAATATCTGTCGAGGTGACAACCGCGAAAGGACACAACATCAAACCGGCTGTTATAAAACGAAATATTACCTGCGCCAAATTCAGTATTATCAAACGTGGCCTGCGTGTTTTCGAAGTCCATGAGTGAAAAATTTTTATTGCCACTGCCCATCACTGCACTTTTAAAACTAATGCGGCTGTTACGCAATTCGGACCCCTCAAAATCAATATCGCCATCACCGAACACGCAACGGTTAAAATTAATACGACCACCTCTGAATTCGACAGTACGAAAATCAAATTTCCCATTGCCAAATGATACTCTTTCAAAAGTAACATCACCTTCTCCGAATTTGGCAAAATGAAAATCAATTACCCCATTACCAAAACGGGCAACCTTAAAAGATACATCACCATCGGAAAAGTTCGTATTAATAAAATTTACATCACCATTACCAAATTCGGTATTCACAAACGATACATTTCCGATGCCCAGCGTGGCATACTGGAAATCTTTCAGACCATCACCAATAACAGAATTCTTAAACTCAAGGTCACCGCCACTCATGTGGGCATTTGAAAAATCAAGATTTCCGTTTTTAAAATAAGAATAGGCAAATATCAAGTTGCCTTTACCAAAATTAGCATGCTTAAAATTCGTTTCACCATTAATAAACCAGGCATTTTCAAAAGATATATCGCCATCATTAAAGAGGCCATAATTAAAATCGGTAACCTCGAGAGAATCAAACACAGCGTACCGGGCCGAGAACTCTGAAAGATTAACGGGTTCCCGTTCACCCAATTTCCGTGTTTTGCGGTATTCGGTAAGCGAAAAGTTATTAATATAACAATGATCGAAGATCAGCGGTTCATGGCTGTCAATCATCTTATAAATGGTTTCGGTATCAATAAAGCCAATTTTTCGGACCAATGATTTCTTCAGCACCTTATTGCGGAAAGTAATAAAACACGTATTAGGATATACCTGACCGGTATCGGCCTTAAACTCTTTATTTTTTATTTCGACAGAATATTCGCTAAAATCGAACATGACCAATTTTTGTTGCCAATATACAAAAAATGTACAAGTATTATAATCTTGAAACGAAGTGAAATATTCAACGGTTGCCAAAATGCTGATCGGCAAAATCAAGAAACCGCTGCCAGTCCCAGGGTGTAATATCATGTTTTCCTTGCCTCAGGTGATACCCTATTTGTGTAATAAAAGGAGTATTAACAGGCGGCAAAACGCTAAGCGGGAGGGTTTGTTTCTGATATAACCGGTAAACCGGCGCAACATTCAGTGCAGCCAGCAACTCGCCTGCAGGGTCGGCATTAGCATCATCTGAAGCACTCGCAATATAAACAGGCCGGGGAGCAATGAGAGCCAGCAACTGGTGCTGGTCAACAGGCAATGCGTCTTCTCGTCCATTATACTTTTTAAAATTATTACAAAACCAGTGAGGGAATTTAGTAGTAATAATTTCAACCGATTCTCCAAAGTTATGTCTGAATATTTTTGCGCCGCCGCAACCCGAATTATTGGAAATAGCCATTGCAAACCGTGTATCATTAGCAGCAGCCCATAAAGCGGCTTTACCCAAGCGTGAATGACCGATTACAAAAACTCTTGACGGATCAATTTCCCGGTCATTCACAAGGCAATCCATAACCAGTGATAATCCCCATGCCCAAATGCCTATAGCGCCCGTTTTAGCATCGGACACAGGCAGGTCAAGCAATGGCAATACACTTTCGCTTTCACCTCCGGGATAATCAGGATACAAATCACCATAATAAACAGTAACCAATCCATAGCCACGTTCAAGGATCTGCTCCACAGGCCAACGCGAGGCCTGAATACCTCTGGAAGTAACCAGTTCTTGATTTTTCTCCTGTATATATTTATCAGCCATCCAGGAATGAGCCATCGTTATAGACGAATCGGGGTGGATACAATGATTGCCACAAAAATTAAGTCCGAGAAATACAGCCACCGGCCCGGAAATACTCATTGGCAGATACATCAACACATCAATATCACGCTGTTTTCTTTTGGCAGAAAGGCGTATAACCAGCTCTTTACGCACAGCCAGACCATTCATAGCATTAACAGTAACTGAACGCGTGATATAACGTGTCTTCAACTTTTTCCGTGGCATATAGCCATAAACCTCCGTCTCAAAAATACTGAGCAAAGCAGGCCTTGCCTTTTTTTGCCATTCAACGGTATCGGAAATCAACGAACCACCGGGAATCTGAAGGACATCCGGAAGATGAAGTGCCGGCAACTGTAATTGGTCATCACTAAGCGGTTTCTGTTGCGAGAAGCACAGTGCGCTGAAGAAAAAAAAGAAAATCATTATACGTTTCATTTCTATTCATGTTGAAGTAAATCGGGTCTGCGTTCCGAAGTTTTTTGCAGGGCTTGATCCATTTTCCATTTATCAATGGCCGCGTTATTACCAGAGAGCAGTATTTCAGGGACTTTCCATCCATTATATTCGGCGGGCCGGGTATAAACGGGAGGAGCAAGCAAACCATCCTGAAAAGAATCGGATAAAGCAGAAGAGCCGTCTGAAATAGCCCCAGGCAGCAGCCGAACTACACTATCGGTAATTATTGCAGCAGCCAACTCACCACCTGAAAGAACATAATCGCCCACCGAATATTCGATAGTCACAAGATGATCACGTATACGCTGATCAATCCCTTTATAATGACCGCACAAAATAATAATATTATTCAATGTTGACAACCGGTTGGCGTGCTGCTGGTTATATTGCAATCCATCAGGTGAAGTATAAATAATCTCTTCATATTTCCGTTGGGCAGTGAGCGACAGAATCGCTTTGTGCACGGGTTCGATCTTCATCACCATACCGGCCTCTCCACCAAACGGATAATCATCAACTTGGCGATGTTTATCCGTACAATAATCACGAATATTATGAAGATAAATTTCAACAATTCCTTTGTTGACGGCTCGTTTGACGATAGAGTGATCAAACGGTCCGGAAAGCAGTTCGGGTAATACGGTAAGTATATCTATGCGCATAGTTCATAAAAAAAAGCAGGCCTGTAAGCCGGATTCTGTCGTGTTCTATCATTTCTCTACGGCGCCGGTTTCCCGGCACCCCCAGCGGCTTACCCCCCGGCATCAGGCGGGCGGCCTTCAAGCACCGGTATACATAGCCTTGCAACCCACAAGACAGACAGCTATGATGTCGCCATCACAACTAACAGGTTCTTACCCTGTCTTCTCACCCTTACCCCGCCGAAACGGGGCGGTTATTTTCTTCTCTGTTACTATACCCTTACGGATATCTCCCTCGCGGAAGTATGGCGCCCTTTGTTGTCCGGACTTTCCTCCCCTCTGCTGTCTGCAGAAAGCAAAGGAGCGATAGAACGGCCTGCTCCGGTACAAAGGTACGACTTTTTTTTATCGCTGGTCCCCTGAATATCCATATTACCATACTGTCTAAAATAAAACCGGGTATTCCCAAATACTACTTTTATTAGGATCCCTCCATTATTTTTGATTGTTATTATTGTTTCTGAAAAAACTTTAAATTTGAGCAGTATAAAATCCGCGGAATGACAAAAAAAAATAAACTACAAAAAAAACAAACTCAGCCAGCGGTATCTCTGGAAACTGGTACTGATAAACCCGGGATAAACCGAACGCACATATTCCTTATTCTTATTTTACTCTCTGCAGCAACCTATCTCAGCTACCTCCCATCGCTTAAAAACGGCTTCACCAACTGGGACGATCCGGGATACGTAATAGACAATGATCTTTTAACCAAGGTTGATAAAGACAACGTTCTTTCGTCAGACAACATAAAAGAGTTTTTCAAAATAAAAAACGAGGTGATGCTAAACTATCACCCATTAACCATGATCACGCTCGCATGGGATTATCGCAAGGCATGGCAACGTGAGAAACTTTTTGCCGAAGACATCCATCTCGACCCGCGTCCGTTCCATAACACCAATCTTCTGTTACATATCCTAAATACGCTAATGATTTTTTGGCTTATCTATGCGCTTACCAAAGGCCGCATCTGGATAGCCATTATTACTTCTCTATTATTCGGTGTCCACCCTATGCATGTTGAATCGGTTGCATGGGTATCGGCGCGTAAAGACCTGATGTACACCCTGTTTTTTTCGTTAGGGTTATTGTGTTATATCCGCTATATCCGTGAAAACAACCGGAATAAACAGATATTACTCTACCTGCTCACACTATTGTTATACCTTTCATCGCTCTTGTCTAAAGCCATGGCAACGGTTTTTCCGCTGGTATGCTGGCTCATTGATATTTATACGGGACGTATGAAATTTTACGAGATACCTGTTATCGGATATCTTGCCGCAAGGTTTAAAAAAGAACAAAAAAGCAGCATGCTCACCGCATTGATAAAACGGGGCTGGTTTTACGATAAACTGCCTATGCTCATCCTTTCAATTGTTTTCGGGCTGATTGCTGTTAAAATCCAGTCAAAAGAAGCCATCAGCCATACCGACTCATTAACAGAAAAAATACTAATCTCGGGTTACGGATGGTTAATGTACATCTGGAAATTTATTGCGCCTGTTCATCTCTCCACTTTCTATCCATATTTTGACTTTCTGCGGGATAAAAATCTTCAAACCCCTCTATGGTTCTATCTTCCGGCAACTGCATTTTTTATCACACATATATACCTACTGGTACAGCTTATCCGCAAAGGCCTGACGGAGGTCAACCGCGCTGTTTTTTTGGGCTTACTGTATTATTTCTTTGGCGTTATGCTGGTATTAAAATTTCTTTCTGTCGGCGCTGCCATCATGGCCGACCGTTACACCTATCTTTGCTATACCGGACTGTTTTTTATCGCGGGCTGGTATATAGACCGGTTGGGGCAAAAATCAACAGGGCATGTGCGTATACTGATTCTCAGTGGTGCAGCGATATGGATCATATTACTTTCGGCTGCCACCTATAACCGCACAAAGGTTTGGAAAAATGCAAAAGTATTATTTACAGATGTTATCAATAAATATCCTCTGCAAGTAGAAGATGCATATAAAAACAGGGGTAATTATTTTGCCATCTTTGAACAGGATTACGAAAGAGCCCTTGCCGATTACGAATCGCTCATCACCATGAGCCGTAAGCTTTACGACCATGGAGTAGATTTAGACAAAGCAGCCGAGGCCTACTCGAACTTGGGAAATATTTATGCGCTGAACGCCGAGAAATACCGGAACCAGGCGCTACAGATGCAACAGGAAGGAAAAACAACCGAATATAAAACCTTAATCACACTCTCGGTAAAAAACATGAATGCTGCTGCTGAGGCCTATAGCCAGTCAAGCAAATACGACCCGAAATTTATGGATGCTTACCTGAATAAAGCGACGATGTTTATTAAAATGAATGAATACATCCGGGCATCAGAATCTTTTGAACAGGCCTATCTGGTTGATTCGACACTACTGCGCACAAATGCAGATTTTTATTTTTACCGTGGTTACAGGCAATTTACCGAACAAAAATACCTGCAGGCAATTAGCAGTTTCAACAAAGCCGATCAGTTGCGGCCAAATAACAGAGATATTTATTACAATATTTCGGTTTGCCACCTTTACCTGAACAACAGGGATGAGGCAATACGCTGGGCGATTAAAGCCAAAGCGGCAGGACATACTGCCATTGACGGCTATCTGAATTCAATTAAACAAAACGTCCGATGACCGGAAAAATGTTCCGTTGGGGAATTATTGGCTGTGGCAATGTAACAGAACACAAAAGCGGCCCTGCATTAAGTAAGGTATCTGATTCAATGATTGCAGCCGTTATGCGCCGTGACGGAAAAAAAGCTGCCAACTACGCACAGAGACATAACATAAAAAAATGGTACACCGATGCCTCCCAACTAATCAACGACCCTGATGTAAACATTGTATATGTTGCAACACCCCCCTCGTCGCATGCTGCCTATACCATCGAAGCGCTGAAAGCAGGCAAACCGGTATATGTCGAAAAACCAATGGGTTTAAATTACCGCGAATGTTCTGAAATGATTGAAACAGCAAAACGTATGAACCTGGCTCTATTTGTGGCTTATTACCGGCGTGCCTTGCCTGAATTTATTGCCATTAAGAAGCTGATTGACGAAAAAAAAATCGGCGACATCCGTATGGTTAATATTACACTGCATCTGAACCCGCGCGAAGGAGACAATGGTGAAAACAAACACTGGCATGTACAACCTGAAATAAGCGGAGGCGGACATTTTGCCGACCTTGCCCCGCATCAATTCGACCTGATGGAATACTTTTTTGGCCAGATAGAAGCCATCAGGTCGTTTGCTGTCAACCAGGCAGGATACTATACTGCCGAAGATTGCGTTACTGCATCGTTTACCTTTTCAAATGGAATCATTGGTAACGGAAGCTGGTGTTTTACGACCCATGAATCCTGCCGGAAAGACGAAACCGTAATCTTAGGATCGCAAGGAAAAATCATTTTCTCAACCTTTGACCACACACCTGTGATACTTGTTACAAAAGATAAATCCGAATCACTATCCTTTAACAGACCTGAGCATATACAACAGCCACTGATACAATCGGTAATTGATGAACTGAGCGGACAGGGTAAATCACCCTGCGATACACATAGCGCAGCCAGAACAACAAAGCTGATCGAAATGACACTGAAAGAATATTACACGCATATCGCCGGACAGCTTAATGAGTGAATAAACATTTGTTTTAGGCCTTCTGGTCCGAACATGATCAAAGCAAGTTGAAGCAAGTCGAGGTTATGAGAGCTTTAGCTGCCCAAAATAACAATAGCAATACCTGCCAGAATACCTGCAAGGATAACTGCTTTGTGGCGCAGGTTGGCTTCGTTAAACATCATGCCACCAACAAAAAAAGTGACCAGCACCCCGCTCCGGCGTATGATAGTTATTATAGTTACCAGCGAGCCGGGAACTGAAAGGGAATAGAAATAGGTAAAATCAGAAATTGAAAGGAATAATCCAATAAGCAATATCTGCCAGCGCCATGTAAAGCGTGTACTTTTTGTCCGTTGCGGATACCAAAGAACCAGACAAACAATAGCCATTATTATCATCATATAAACACTATACCATGCCTGCACTGCAATACGGTTGAAACGTATCATCAGATATTTATCATACAATGTACTTAACGATCCGATGAATGTTGACAGATACATAAACACCACCCATTTATTCTTTTTAAACTCAATCCCTTCGCGACGGCCGGCATGAGCGAACAGTTGCAGAAATATCAGCGTTATAACCACTCCCAACCATTGCCAAAGCGTTAACAATTCACCGAATAATAACAATGCTCCAAGAATAGTAAACAACGGACCTGATGTGCGTATAGGCGCAGCAATAGTTACCGGCAAATTCTTAAATGCAAAATATGCAAGAATCCATGAAATGATAACTATAAATGATTTTAGAAGAATAAACAGATGCTCTCTGCAGGTTACAACAGGTACATAAAATGCCGACAAGGCAGGATGCATATTGCCTGTATATGAAAAAATAATAAGCGGGATAAACAATACGGCACCTGCAATAGTTGAAAAAGAAAGTACAGGTATTACGGCATTACCATCGAGCGACCGTTTTTTAGTAATATCATAAAAACCAAGGAATAAAGCCGACAGGACAGCCGGCAGTGTCCACATTTCCATCAATGATGCGATTCCATCCATCAAAGAGCTGGTGCATTTTTCAGCAGATACTCCTCGGCTTCAACAGACCATAAGCCATTATGCTTATTCGTAATTGAAGCAAGAGATGCAAACAAAGGATCAGTTTTGCCTTTTAACTCAAAATCATTAATTGCCGTAAGCTGAAGCTTAATATTCGTATACATCAATTTTTTTCCGCCCGGTATATCGGGAAGATGAAGAGTTGTAGGAATCACCGCATCCAGGCCGCCGATATGTGTAATCATAGATGCCGGATTAATAAGTCCTACCGACATCATCTCCAGTGACTCCTTCATGTCATCGGTATTTCCGCCACTAGTTCCTACAATATGGGTAGATCCGTAATGAACATTATAAAAATTAAATTCGGCCTTAAAATCAGGTTTTGACGGACCGGCAAAGAAATTAAGGCAACCATCACGACCAAGAATCCTGTCGCCCTGTTCGATAACCTGCCGAACCGGTGCAAAAACAAAAACATCATCATACCCGTTACCATGAGTGAGAGACAAGAGATAAACATCGGGGTTATCCAGTTTTGCCGTGTTAACATAATACAGTTCAATCCCGTGCTTTTTTGCTTCGGAGACAGGATAGAGTGATTGAGCACGTTCGAGCCGCTGATCATCAATATCAGTAACTACAAGTAGTCCGGGTTTACGGTTCCGGTGTATGGCATAATCAATTGCGCCGAGTCCCATAGGCCCCACACCGGCAAGAATAGCCATGGCTCCGCCTTCCCTAATATCCATATCATGCAAGTATACGCCCGGACGCGTATGATAACTGGCATGAAAAGCGCCAATAATGCACGACATGGGCTCACTAAGAGAGGCCATAAAATACCCGGGGCCTGAATAATCGAGCAAACAATCCATTTCCATCACCTCGTTGGGAATAATAATATGCGTGGCATCACCTCCAATATATCTGTACGAATACCCGGGTGCATCAAGCGATCCTTTATAATTAAGCGCCGGTTGAATAGAAAACTTCCGTCCTGCGGAGAACTTATGCTGCCACTTTTTACCCACTTCCAGCAATACTCCACAAAACTCATGACCAATAATTATCGGATGCGTTGCAATATCCTTCGGAATCCGCTTATGATCTGTTCCCTGCTTTGATGCCTTATACGATGACATACATATACTATCAGACACAACCTGCGCAAGTATCTCATCATCTTTGATGGCCGGGAGATCAAACTCTTCCAGCCGTAAATCATCTTTACCGTAAATCCTGACTGCTTTTGTCTTCATTTCTGTTTATTCTGTTTAAGAAATTTCACATTATCATTAAACACTTCAAGATCAAGCGCGGGATTAAAAAGATTATTTTCAAAAATCTTCCCTTTATCCTGGTCAAAGTAACCACGGGTAAACTGAGGAGGTAAGATATAGGTTGTCTCACCACTCTCGGCATTCAGCGCCGCCGATTGCGATAGAATCTCGGAGAAATGAATACGACTATCGCTTGCCATGGCTGAATACTTATTTATCAAGGCCTGAGCAATCTGTAAAATTACTGTATAACGCCCATACCTGCCGCGCTGATGAAAAAAATACTTCAACTCGATTAACTCAATCCCGGATATCTGATCAGTGGTATAATCGAGATAACCTTCAAAGTGAAATCCATTGAGCATGATATCCTCAGCATTCTCCTTTCTTTCGGTATTATGCAAATATGTATAAACACCCCTAGGCATAACAATAAATTCCTGTAATTCGATTAATCGCTCTTCTGATATCATACCATACTATAACAAATTGCCGCTATAAAATTACATAATGCAGGGATTAATTTTGCTATTTCATAAATATTATTTATTTTTATGTGATATTGTACAATGCAAACATTAAAGCAAGCCGTCTATGCAAAAAATAACTACGCTTCTTTACCTGATCGTCATGCTTATTCCCTGTCCGGCGCAGGTCAATCCTGTTCGTGATTTTTATGGGAACGGCAATTATCCCTGCTGGATTAACGCGATCAAATGGGATAATGTAATCAATATGTCTGGTTATTCGACCGGAACAAGCAATTTTCAGCGTTTTGAGAATGCCCGTGATGAACTGTATACAATGGGCGGAGGCATACTCTATTATCCTGCCGGCACTTACGATTTCAGCGAGGGTCCGTTTGAAGGTCCATCAGGCCGCGGATTGATGCTTAGAAGCGGAATTATTATTATGGGCGATAAACCCACAGGCGATTCTGTTGCGCATGACGGCACACTGTCACTTCCTACAATCTTTAAATTCAAATATCTGAGCAAGACAGCCACAGCAGGCGGAGGACATGTACCTTGCGACTGGAATATCATTGGATTGATGCCATCGGGCGGTGAAACATTAAAAGATGTGAACCGTGTTGGAATCTGCTATGTACACCTCGAAGGCGCCACAGTATATTTCGGGCCTGAAATGGCATGGGGAGCAACATATTCTACTTCCGGGTCATGGATGGGATATGCTTCATTCGGGAGCTGGGCTAACCGCATACCCGATGGTACACATCCCCTTGACCCCTTTTGCGGCGCAATTGCATCAACAACTCTCGCCGGTTCGGGCAAAGGACGATTGGTGTTTGGATGCAAACTGGCTAATGGAGTAGTAATTAATAATGCCATTGATTACGGATTAACAACCAAAACTACAACTACCTATCCTAATCCCGATTTCTATTTCATGTGGAAATTCGGCGCACGGCTTCAGATTTACGGATCGGATGTTTTCCTGGCTAACAACCTCCTTGCAAAGCCCGATTCATGCTTTAAATACCAGCAGATGACCTGCCAAACCGACCAGAGCCAGAGCGGCTGCAGCAAAAAAGTTTGCTCATCAACACCTGTCAGTACACTACTTTTCGATTATGGAATGACGTTTGGTATTGAATGCAATAAATCATTATTAAATATTGCGTCAAATAAATCAACAGCTCTGGGTTACTTTCAGCCCGGTGTATTTATTGTTGACAATTATATTTACAATCATGGGCGCAAAGGCATTGATGCATCCGGCGAATGGGTAATCATAAAGAATAATCATAATGCACGGAATACCTGTACAGGAAATTTATTTGGCACAACTACAGGTGGTGATAATGTTTACGGGTTAGGAGCAAACTGGACACTTACTCTTGATGGCTTTATACAAACCACACCCGGCGGATCAGGATGTATTTCGGATAATCTTTCGCGGGGCTATGATTTGTGCGGAAGGGCATTATGGATTGACTCAAACTATTATCACAATACCAGCTCATCGCCGGGCAATGATGGCGAAGGGATCCTGGCGCAGGCCGATGGTGGCACTTCTTCGGTTAACTCATGGGCTGTAACCCGCAACACAGGTGTTGGATCATATATGGCCGGTTACAATATGCCGCAATACGGATCGCTCTTTTCCTGGAACACCGGCGCTAACCTCTATGGTGTAAGCAATGGAGGCACATTAGTTGATGCCGCATATGTCAGTAACAGTGTCAGTTCCTCAGCCACGGGAGATGTAATCACTACATGCCCTGCCGGCACACCGGCCGCACCAACAGGCATTTCAGCCATCCTTTCAACCGATTCGAATGCAGTAAGCATAACCTGGACTGATGCTACTACTGCAGAAATCGGGTTCCGTATTGAACGAAAAACAGGCGCTTCAGGTACATGGAAAACATTGGCCTACCGGCCACGCCGCAGCAACGGTAATTCCGAAAATCAACAAAAATGGGTTGACTACACCATTCCTGAAGGTACAAACGTATACTACAGGGTGGTAGCCGTAAACTGCAGTGATGACAACTCCGGCGCATCGGCTGAAAGCGGGCCGGTGAATAATGGACGCATCACTGAATTAACCATGAAAAAAAGAACTCCGCTACAACAGCCGGAAATATTTCCAAATCCTGTAACGAACGAACTTCATATAATTGTACCCGGAGAAAGTAAAGATGATATTACAATTACAATCGTCAGCACCGGAGGACAAAAAATTACCACATATCAAAAACATTTGTCAACAAATAAACCAACAGAAATAATTATACCGCTTGCACATCTAAGTCAAGGTGTTTACCTTATCACCATCAGCAGTGATTCGATTCATCTGACAAAGAAAATAATCAGACAATAACCGGACAGATTAAAAATCCTGTTAATACTCATCATCAATTGCCATGGCAGGGCCGTATTCAGCCCATCCGGTGCGGGTAATTTTTTTATAATATTCACTGCCGGTTACAATATCATTGGCCCAATTATACTCACCGGCAATCCCCTTATATGGATAAATCCGCATAATAGCCAAAACATCACGTAACTCCGTCAACCCTTCGGCAATAGTTGCTTTAAGCCCGGGGTTACGAAACGTCTCGTTACTGAAATAAATCCTGTAACCAAAATACGCTTTTGCTGCCGACCGGTATAGTTTTGTTGTCAGGTAAGTACGGTAAAACATCTGATACAGTGTGGCAAATGCGACTGAATCGGCAATAATCTGTTTGGCCCCAACGATTTTATTCATTGCTTCCTCAGAAAGCTGTACTGCATAATTTTTTTCTTTAACAATGTAGTTCAGGTATTCAATATTGATCTGGCTGGTGCTGTCAACCCACCGTTTCCGTTTTACCAGTGCAACCTCTTTAGCCATCAATGCATTATCCATTTTATAACGCGCGGGCGCCAGGTGTTGTATAACGTCCGACCAATAATTAAACTCCTTGTTAACACCATGCCGTATCACAACCACCGGAACATCCATCCAACGGCCCGGAATATTTACCGAATAGTTGGGTTCGTGCTCAAAATCGAACGATGAATTGACACATGACGGAATACCGAGCGTATATAACGAACTCTGAATGATTTCAACGGCAGATTTAAATACCGGCTTCAGATGAGGAATGGCATTTAATCCATAATAGGTTGTAATATACTGATCAAGTATTTTATCCACTCCTGCTTCACGATCGTCCCATCCGGCTTTTAATGTATAAAGATTTAAAGATGCCGGTGTTCCGATGATGCCGGATGAACCAGGCCTGTCAACCATAGCCATATAGCCAATAACATTTGAAAGCGTTTGATAATACCTGAGACGTTTAAGCATGACCGATGGGAAAATACTAGCCAAAACCCCTTGACCACTATTGGTATGTATACAATCAAATTCTATCAACACCGGAAAAGGGATCTTTGATGCGATTTCGGATACCGGAAAAGTCAAAAAAGATTTACCGGGGACCTCCCGTTCAATCACGATAAGTTGAGAAACACTGACGCTGCGGAGCACTTTCAGCGCCATTTGCCGTTCATCAGGGGAAGAATAATTTAAACGTAAAATAACCTTTTTCGTTAAACCGGCTGAAAGATATGTTGTAACACTATCTACCAACATAGCAATATTATTCACGGAATATTGCAACAATAAAGGGTTTCGGGCATTAAACATATTCACAACAAAACCATCGGCACCGTTACAATGTTTCAGAAGATCTGAATACTCATTTCTCAACCATGTCCAAAATTCCTTCTGAGAAAACGCAATCAATGAATCATTCAACTTAACCGAAGCAGGATAATCATCGTCCGGAGACAATAAATCATGACTCAGCGAAACTGCATTAATTCCCCGTTGTTTTGCCATTCCTATCCAGCGCTGAATATTGGCGCTGCAAACCGAATCGCGTAAATCGCTGAGCCGGTTGATTAATTCGCCACTCAAGACCAGATGCTGAACAGAGAAATCCTGCGCCGATTGAATAATACGAATAAGCGATACGCTATCGTCGGAATAAACAATCGCGCCATTCAGAGAAGATCCGGTATATTCAGTTTTCATCCGTGTTTTACAACCTGAAATGATCATCACAATAACAAATAACCATACACTGATTCTGATTTTCATAAATATCAATTTAAGTTTAATCACTTTATAAATCACGCAAAAAATAAAATATGTAACAAATTCAAATTTATCAATTATTTTTATCAAAATGAAAATAATCTCTGATGTATGCTTAAATCATTATTAATCATCTTATTAAGTATTATTGCTTTCAATTTTAAAATAAATGCCGGAGTAACCTTGAAAGAAGACAAAAATTCGAAGCGCAAAATACTATATGGGATTTTTTTTGATGAATTAATTTATTTAGGACGTCTGCAGACACGGTTTACGCTGTTTCCGTTTACCACCTATCGTATAAATGACAAACTATTGCCAGGCGCAGGCATCAAATATAAATATTATCACACACGCATCAGTTCGTCGTATGCATATGGTACAGCAATATTTCTGAATTACAATTTTCTATCCATAAAAAATCCGGCATTACCTCTGCGGCTTACGATGCATGCCGAATACCAACCGGTGAATACCGAAGGGACCAATTCAAACCGTCATTGGAGCCATCTTTACCTTGCTGGCGGAGGTATCCGGCAAAAACTTTCAGAAAATTCATTTCTTTTTGTTATGATATTATGGAACCTCAGGCCGGTGAATGCTATTTCGGAAGGGTCTGAATTCCGGCTCGGTTTTACTTTCTGATTAGTCCATCAAATAGAAATCACTTGTCAACCTGATAAAATCAGGAGTATATTGCCTATTGCTGTTATAAATTATTAAACTGCTCCGAACGGATGGTTGATAGGATAAAGAAAAAGAACACAATTTCCTGTGTGCCTTTTTTTCTGCAGAGGAAAAGATATCGCAAACCGCGGTACAAAAAAAACCAGCAGATGCCGATGCCTGCAAAACAGCATTCGAAATCCCGGCAGGAAAAATCATAGAACAAAAACCACGGGCAGATATCAGTGGCAGAATATACCGAAAAACAGTAAGCGGAGACAATATTGCCGAATGTTTTGCACGCTGATCGCTGGCAGTTTGTGATTTCAATGAATTAACAAAAAAAGGCGGATTACATACAATCAGATCATAACAATTTTTTTGCGCAGGTTTATAATTTTCTATTGCAATATGATAAGCATTGAGGCGATGGGGCCATGGACTATTGCGAAAGTTTAACTGCGCCAGCAATACCGATTCAAGGTCTGAATCAATAGCATCAACCATGACATTAAAACGCTGTGCCAGCATCAGCGCAATAACGCCACTGGCTGTGCCAACATCAAGTATCCGCTGCGGATTATTACAGCCAGCCCATGCGCCAAGAAGAACACTGTCGGTAGTCAGTTTAACAGTAGCTTCACAATGTTGTAACGAAAATTGTTTAAAACGGAACTCCTGCCGCATAATTAAAAATGTTATTATCTATCATAAAAAAACACCACCGGTCTTGGGAACCGATGGTGCCGTACGCAACCAAGCTATGAGGAGAGAAAATTGTAATATCGTAGTACAAATTTAATAAAAAAAAATGCCCTGCATAATGATCAGCGCAATAAGTTTTCATAATATTTATCACTTTTTTTATTACCGTACAAACAACCATACCTATTATCAGGTACGCACGGGAAGTTCTACGAAGAAAGTAGTACCCTGCCCCACTGTGCTCTCAACCGAAATGCTTCCATTATTCCGTTCAATAAATTCTTTTGCCAGTATAAGTCCAATGCCAGTACCTGTTTCGCCCATTGTTCCTTCGGTTGAAAAATGCTTGTCTACATGAAACAGTTTCCTGAGTACCTCGGGCCGGATTCCTATTCCTGTATCTGATATTTTAACAACAACTGATGTCTCCTTTATCAAATATGAAACCGTTACACTTCCGCCGGGCATGGTGAATTTAATTCCATTGCTGATAATATTCCGCAGCGCTGTAGTAATCATATCTACATCTGCAAACGCTATAACACTTATATCCTGATTGATCAATTTGATGGTTTTATTTTCTGCGGCATACTTTAGATGCTCAAATGCCTTTTCACAAAGCACGTTAACATCACATGGCATGGGCTTAAACTTGATTCTGTCGGTATTTGCCCGCGACCATTCGAGAATATTATCGAGTAGTTCTATAATGTTATCCGTGGAATTCTGCATTATTTTAAGAATTTCAATCTGCTTATCCTTGGAATAAGTATCGAAATTCTCAATCAACAATCGGCTAAAACCTGAGATAGCATTAAAAGGATTCTTCAGATCATGACCAATAATAGAAAAAAGCTTGTCTTTTGATACATTCAGTTTCCGGAGTTCCTCTTTTTGAGCAAGAATTTCAACTGTACGTTCCTGTACCAGATGTTTTAGCTTTTCGTTCATTTGTTCAATGGTTCGTACCCGAAATTTAAATGCAAAATATAATGCCGATATTATTAATGCAAGTATGATTATGAAAAACCACCAGGTACGCCAGTATGGCTGAGCCACCCGTATAAACAACGACACCTCGTTGCTCCAAACCCCTTCATACGAATTTGCCTTGGCTCTGAAAGTATACCGGCCGGGAGGCAGATTAATATAAGAAACCGAGCGCTTATTCCCGGAATATATCCAATCTTTATCAAAACCATCCATCCTGTAGGCATAATTGGTAAAATCGGTAAAATTGAAATTCAGCAAAGCAAGATCAATTGTCAGGTTATTCTGATAATGTTTTAACTGCAATTTTGACACAAATGATGCATTTCTAACTTCCGGATGAGAATACTCGGCATTATTAATTTTAATAGATGTGATAACCATGCGGGCACTATTCTTTTGCAAATCAATTTTTTCCGGTTTAAAGGTATTAAATCCATTACTGCCTCCGGCTATAACAATTCCCGTTGTAGTATAACAAACAGCTGAAGGATTAAAATAAGTATTATTGATAAACAACCTTGAAGTATAAGTAGTACTTGATTTGGCCTTGGTATCGTACATTACAATACCGTTAATCGTTGTAATCCATAAGTTCCGGTATTTATCAGGCACAACGCCCTGAATATCATTAAACAAATAACCAGCGCTTTGCAGATGCCTGGTGATTTTGTTTGAAGAAAGGTTCATCTCATAGAGCCCTTGATTAGTACCTACCCAGATTAAATTGGCTCCCAAAGCCATACAGTTTATCCGGATGCTATTGTTTGACGACAGATCAATATTATAAACTGTTTTCACATAATCAGCCGGATTTAAACTTATAATTTCACTATTCGTATTTGTCCAGATATATCCATTATCAGACGAGATCAATGAAAAATTAACCTGCGTGGGGCGATTTTGCGAAATAATCTGACTTTCGTTTATGTCTATAGATAATATTTTCTTTGTTTGGAAATTTAAAAAATTCAGATGTTCATGACTTCGGAACCATAATCCATTTTCGACCATAAGTAATGAATACACCGGAAAACCTTTAATCTGGTCATTGTTAAAATAATCTATCCGTTTAGTAGCAGGATTGAAACATACCAGTCCTTTTCCGTATGTTGCTAACCAAATTTTATTATCATTAGCAACCTCAATATCACGGATAGAATGTAATTCGGGGAAATGAAAATTTTTAATAATAGCATTTAATGTCAGATTAAATGCTGAAAGGTATCCCTTATTCATTCCAACCCATAAAATGCTGTCGTATTGACAAAATGACCTGACATCATTCTCGGGCAAAGACATTGAATCATTTTCGATATTCAGCACATGCATAAACAAATTCACTTTGTCGGAAAGTTTATTAACCCCGTTGAATCGCGTGCCAAACCAAAGTGAACCGGCATTATCCTTATAGATATACCGGGTAAAATTTGCTTTCACACTGCGCATACTTTTATACTCCGGAGTAATATGTAAGGCAGTACGCCTGACAGGGTCCAACAGATTAAGTTCTTTTTCGTCAAAACCAATCCAAACCTTATTTTTATCTTCCCAAAAAATTGATTTTATGCGATTATCGCTGATGCTTCTGCTGTTGCCCGGCTGATGAGAAAAAGAAGTCAGCACTTTGCCGGTGACCGGATCAAACTTAAGGACACCTGATTGATAAATACCAACCCAAATATTCCCTTCATCGTCTTCGGACATAGCTGTAGGCATAGTCAAAGGTTCAGAAAAACCAAGAGGAAGATTACGCAATACAAAGGGTTTGCATTGAATCGTATTGCCGCTCACAGAAAGTTGATAGAGTCCTTTATGCCAGAAACACAACCAATAGCGGCCTTCACTGTCAAGATAAGAGCGATGAATCAGCGTATCAGGCAAAGAAAATGGATCATTTGTGTCTGGCAGATAATGAATACTTTTTCCCGTTGCCTGAAAATACCTGTATAATCCATACGTTGTGGATATCCACAAGTCGCCATTTCGGGTTTCCTTAATATCCGTAATATATCTTGTATTCCGGTGCCCTGGAAAGTCCAGAATAAACGATTGTTTTTTAAACTCATTCATCACAGGATTATATGTTGCCAGACCCCTGGCTGTTCCAACCCATAGGATATTACGGCTATCAATAAAAAGCATGGTAACCTCATTTTCGGGCAATGAATTTGAGTCACCCTGAACAGAGCGGAAATTCACAAAACTATTTCCATCAAACCGGCTTAGCCCATCATAGGTGCCAAACCAGAGAAACCCCTGCCCATCCTGAACGATAGAGCTAATACTCGGGCTGGGTAAACCATCATAAATATTATAATTTTCAAACGCATCCAGATCTATTTGTGCCTGCATCGAAAAAAAACTATATATAAAACTGACAATAAAAACTAAAAAGATTCTTTTCATTTCACTTATAATTCATAAAACAATTATAGCCGGAGATACAAACATATCAAATCATTTAGGCAGAAAAACTTTAAATGTACTACCTTTCCCCGGAATACTCTCCACTTCGATACGGCCTTTATGCAATTCAATAAACTCTTTACAAATAAGCAAACCCAGACCTGTGCCGGTTTCACCCATTGTGCCTGGCGATGAGCGGTGTCTGTCCAGTTTAAAAAGCGAAGTAACGGTTTCCCTGGTCATTCCTACCCCTGTGTCAGAAACTTCGAGCTGAAGCATATCATTTACAAAACCAGCGCTAATGGTTACAGTCCCACCCTCGGGGGTAAATTTAATCGCATTACCCAGAAGGTTCCGTATGACTGTGGTCAGCATATTTATATCAGCCATAAGGATTACAGGGACTTTACAGCGATTATCCAACCGGATATTTTTTTTCTCCGCGCTAACGGCAACCAATTGCAGGGTATCATCAATAATATTTTTCAGGTCAATTTGCTGAGGGGTAACCTGCATCTTACCGGTTTGAGCCCTTGACCATTGCAAAAGATTTTCGAGCAATTCATAGGCATATTGCGAGGAACTTTTCATCATCCCAATAATCTCCATTGTCTCTTCACTTGAAATAGAATCCCTGTTTTTTGATAACGCATCAGCCAGTCCGATAATAGCATGGAACGGATTTTTCAGATCATGCCCGATAATAGAAAATAGTTTATCTTTCGTTATATTCAGTTTCTCCAATTCTTCTTTCTGTTGCTCAATCTCAACCTTTTGCTGCCAGATCTGCTCCTGTCGTTCTTCCAGTAACGTATTGGTTTGCTGCAGATGCTCGGCCTGTTCCTGAATTTTCTGCTCGGCACGTTTAATTTCTGTTATATCCCGTCCGATACCAACCAAACCAATTACCTCACCCTTGCTGTTCTTAACAGGCACCTTTGTGGTATTGATAATCCGCTGTTCGCCGTTCTCATCCAATCCCGGTTCAATACGGCCGATCAGTGGTTCGCCGCTACGGATAATATTCTGCTCATCGGCATAAAAACGATCGGCAAGTTTCTTCTCGTAATAGTCATGGTCTGTTTTGCCAACAAGTTCATCAGCGGTATGTCCCTTTCCTATCATTACCCTGCTCAACCGTTTATTAGCAAGAATAAAACGGCTGTTCACATCTTTAATATAAATAAAATCAGGAAGATTATCAACGAGCGTCCTGAGCTGATTCTCTTTATTGAATAGTGATTCCCGCGCAGAATCTTCATATTGCTTGCGACGCTCCAGATTCCGTCGTCTGATCCGGATAAATATCAGGATTAGAATAATAAGTATAATCAGTAAGTTGAGAGAAATAAACCAGGTTTTTAGCCAAAACGGGGGTTTAATGATAATCGTCAGATTAGCTCCTGATTCGTTCCAAATATTATCATTATTAGTTCCTTGAATCAGAAACTCATACTCGCCGGGTTTCAGATTTGTATAACGCACAGTACGATGTTCGGCATCAACAAAAATCCAGTCATTATCATACCCCTTTAATTTGTAACCATACCGGTTACGCATCGGATAAGTATAATCAAGCGCTGCAAACTCAATGCTAAAATCATTATACTGATAAGGCAGAACAATCCTCCGGTAATAATAAATTAATCGCTGCCGTGCTTTGATAAAACTCTCACTCCCCTTTTTCAATACTTTAAAATCAGTAATAGCCAATGGAGGAACTGAACGGTTTGTGCTTCCCCTTATACTATCAGAATAGAAGGTATTTAAACCATTTATACCGCCAAAATACAAACGGCCGCTATTACTTCTGAATCCCGATCCTGATATAAACTGATTATCCTGCAATCCATCTTCCGTATCATATACAGTTAATTTTTCGATTTTTGTATTGAACTTCACCAGTCCATTGGATGTACTAAACCACAAATTATGCGAATTATCTTCGGTAATATAATAGATCAGATTACTGGGTAATCCATTGCGCACCGAGTAAGAACGAAACTTTTTTGTTCGTTCGTCAAAACGATTCAGCCCACCGCCTGTTGTGCCAACCCACAGGATCTGATTGCTGTCCTGATAAATACAGAACACGTCGTCGCTGGAGATACTGGAAGAGTCATTTTTTTTGTGCCGGTAATTTGTATATGCAAAGCTGCCTTCGACAGACGATTCAATTCGTGTAAGCCCAAACCCTTTTGATCCGGCCCAGAATACCCCGTCTTGTGTCTGGTAAAGAACAGAGACAATATCCGAAGGGATAGACGCCTCAAGGGATGATTTGGTAAGATGATTGATTTGAGTTCCAGAAGGACTAAAAATAAAAATTCCACCTCCCCATGTTGATGCCCATATATTTCCAGTCCGGAAATCACGTACCATCATATTTACCGGTCTGTAACTAAATTGTTGGATTGCTCCGTTATTAATATTCAATTTCATAATTCCATCCGTTTCGGTAGCTATCAGCAGGCAATTGCTGCAATCAGGCGAACTGATAACAGACATAGCAGTATTTGATGAGAGCTCTGCTGCCGAAGGAAAAAAAAGATTATATTGCCTGATTATCTCACCGGCACTATTGAGACGTAATAAACCCTTATACCGTGTACCAACCCATATATTTCCCTGCTCGTCATCGTAAATAGATGTTACAATATATCCCGGTAAAAAATGACTAAATTTATTAATGCCATACTGAAGGGATAATTTTGAAACCCCGCCCAACGTAGTACCAAACCATAAAATACCTGAGCGCGACTGATAAATCGTATTAATAGCATCATCGCTTAAACTATTCAGGTCAAACGATTGCTTAACAAAATGTTCTGCCGAAAAATCAATCGTATTCATGCGATAAAGGCCGCCGCCACGCGTACCAAGCCAAAGTTTTCCATCCTGATCCAATAAAAGGGATTGAATAATATTATTTTTCAGCAAACCCGGTTTATTAGTACTCGAAAAAACAATGGTTTTAATTGTCTTATCATAGATAAAAAAACCACGCCACGACCCGATATACAGTTTTTCTTTATAATCAACCAAACTGTTTATGCTTATATCTGTTATCTTTTGCAACCCATAAGTTGAAAATAGCTGAACAATAGCACCGGTTGATGGATTAAATGAATAAACACCTTGCGATCCTAAATAGAGTAATGTTTGCTCACTGATATTATCCTGCACAATGGAACGGATAACTGCCTTGGTTGGAAATGAATAAGAGACAAAAACATCTTTCAGTTTATCGAGTTTATTCAGTTTTGCATCACCAGTTCCAAACCACATGGTTGCCGACTGGTCCTGAAATATGGAAACAATCTGCTTATGACTGATTGATCCGCGGGTGTTGGGTTTATAGGCATACACTTTAAACTGATTAGCATAAGGATCGTATTTATTCAATCCATTATCTGTCCCTATCCAGATAAAACCAAGATGATCCTCATAGATACATCGGATATTATAATCACTGATACTATTGGTATCATTAATATCCGGCTTAAAATAAGTGAACTTATAACCATCGTATTTATTTAATCCGTCAAAAGTGCCAAACCACATAAAACCGCGGCTATCTTCGAGTATACAGTTTACCGAATTATTTGATAATCCATTCTCATTACTGATTCGATTGAACTTAAGCTGACTGTATATTGCTGTTACCGACAGTAAAAAGCAAACCAGTAAGGAATAATATGTTTTTCGCAAAACCATTTTAACTGTTGAACGTAAAAATTCGAAAAAAGTTACCAAATTTTTTAAAATACTGACAGAATCACCTATATAAAATTAATAAAAGATTTCAAATATCAATAAACTATAAAGAAAGAAATTCCACAGCCATAAACACCTATCTATTAATACATAACAAGAAAGGATTGCCAATTTGTTCCTTCATCCCTTAACAGATATTTATAAACCAAACACAACCATACTGGATTAAAGCTGAATTTTGGGGTAAAAACAATGAAAATATACAGTCACAATAATTAACCACCATGGTAATCCAATTTAGTTCATGCCTTTTTTCGGATGACTTAACTTGAGAAACAGCAACCTGCTCAATTAAACAGCGATAAGGTATTTTATCATAATCCTTACAAACGATACAAGCAATTGTAACGGATGAGAAAATAAATTTGACAAACAATACTTTTGCTTATATTTGGCAAATAAACATTCGCGTATGAATAAGATTGGAAATTACAGATGGACGATATGTTCACTGGTGTTTTTTGCCACAACAGTGAATTACCTTGACCGCAATGTACTTGGATTATTAAAGACAACACTAGGAGAAGCAGGAATTTTTGGGGCTGATAAAGCCAATCAGGAACTGATGTATTCGTATGTTGTAATGAGTTTTCAAATTGCATACGCACTAGGAATGTTGGGAGTGGGACGGTTAATTGATGCCATCGGCACCCGGATGGGATATGCCGCGGCTCTTTTTGGATGGAGTATAGCAGCTATTGGTCATGCACTGGCCAAAACAACTTTTGGCTTCGGCTTCTGGCGTGCAGCACTTGGTGTTACCGAGGCCGGTAATTTTCCGGCAGCCAATAAAACGATTGCCGAATGGTTTCCCAAAAAGGAAAGAGCCCTGGCAACAGGAGTATATAACTCAGGCGCGAATATCGGGGCTATTCTGGCACCACTGACTGTTCCTTTTATCGCAGCATCTATGGGATGGCAATGGGCTTTTATCCTTACCGGATTGATTGGTTTGCTTTGGATCTTTTTTTGGTTCGCCACTTACCGGTCCCCACAGGAAAAGCTGGCTTCGCAAAAACTCTCACAGGCCGAGTTCGACTATATCCATAGCGACATAGATGAACAGCAAACCCCGGAGCAACAAACGGAAAAAATTTCATGGTTCCGTTTGTTGGGATTCAGGCAGACCTGGGCATTTTTTATCGGTAAATTTCTTACCGATCCGATCTGGTGGTTCTATCTGTTCTGGCTTCCTGCATTTCTTGAAGGCGAGAACACAAGGCATATCGCAACAGGTGAGCAGCACATGGTAATTGCCTGGCCTTTCGCTATCGCTATCGTTTATACCGTTTCTACCGTAGGCAGTATCTTAGGCGGATGGCTGCCGAAAAACTTCATTAACCGTGGTATGCCTGTTTATCTTGCCCGTAAGGTCTCTATGTTGATTTATGCTTTGCTTCCATTGTCTGTTCTGCTGGCCTCCCATTTGGGCAATATCAATACCTGGTATGCTGTAATTACTATTGCTCTGGCCTGTGCGGCTCATCAGGCATGGTCGGCAAATATTTTCACTACAGTATCGGATATGTTCCCTAAAAAAGCCGTTGCATCAGTTACGGGTATTGGCGGTATGGCCGGGGCATTGGGCGGTATGCTTATTGCATGGGGTGCCGGTATGCTGTTAAAACATTATACCTTACTTGATAAAAAAGAAGCCGGATACTCCATAATGTTTATTATATGCGGATCGGCATACCTCCTGGCATGGATTATTTTTAATCTGTTAGCGCCAAAACTGAAAAAAGCCGAGATATAAAGCAAACTAATAGGTATTGCGATAAACAACAAATGCACCATTACTGATGACTGCCTGTTGTTTTTTGTAATAAATGATCCCCGAAAAACGTCCGGTGATATACTCGTCTTGCACTTCATCAACCGCTACTGTAAACGAATCGCGGTAGATTTTATAAAGCTCATAATAATTGGAAACATTTTTCCAATACGACACACTTACTTTTTCTTTTCCTTTATAAGTATTGACCCCGATGTACTCAGGCAATTCGATCACGAGGCGCGAACCATCAAGTTTTCCGTCATCGGCAAAAATACTGATCTTACCTGATGACTCAGCAGCAAAGTATGCATACTTTTCCCCTTTATTGGCGTATTCAACAGCGCTTCCATCAAGCGTAAACGACACCTGGCCGGGATATTCATCCTTTTTACAACCAACTGCAACAAGCACTGCCAACAAAACAATTAAAAAGAAGAATCGTACCATTTTTAAAATTATTAAAAGTAAAAATACTAAAAAATTCAGTAATTCCAACCTGCTGCATACTTTGTCGAATAGAACAACATCTGTTCAGCATAATCGGTCGGGTATTCAATACGAATATCAATTATTTCACCATCATCCATCACCGGAATAAGCAGCGGATTAATAAAACCAGTATATGGTGCAATCTTCAATTTTTTAAACCGCTCAAGCACTTCGCAATGCAAAGCTGAATCAACTTTTACTCCATATTTCTCAACGAGATACCGCGCTTGTTCAATATCGCCCTCAGATTTAACGCGCTGAATTTCAGCAAGTAATATTCCAATATTTTCATGCATTTTTTTATAATTATTAATTTTAAAAAAGGTTTTACCGTCCTTTATAATCTTTTCAATCACATTATCCTTCAATCCTTTCTCAAAAAGCCATGAAGCGATAAGCTGACGATTGCGCATATGCGATTCTTCAATTTCTTTTCCGGATTCAATCCGTGTCAGTTGAACCAACAATCCACTGCGAATATAAGAATCATATTCAGCATAAGCCACCTCAAACGAAGGAATCAGGCCGAGGTCAATCAGTTTCTGATCCATAATATAGTATAATGCAAAGAGATCAGCCCGTGTTTCTTCAATAGTTGAATGATAATTTTTAAGATCACCGGCAGTAACATGTTCGAGCATTTTGCCGGATGCATGTCCAAGACATTCGTGCATATCAACATGAAGATCGAGAGCCAGAGCGCCGTATTTCCGCGCCCGTTCAACCTCCTGTTCACTGAACGCAAATTCTTCAATCAATCCATCATTGAAAGAAGCCACGTATTGACTGTGGATAATATTAGTAAGAGTAACCGATTTTGAACCGTGATTGCTCCTGACCCACTCATTATTTGGCAGATTAATTCCAATGGGGGAATGCGGATAACAATCCCCTGCCAGTTGAACAATGGTGATGGCTTTAGCCGAAACACCCTGTGATTTTTCTTTTTTGAACCGCGGATCAACCGGTGAATGATCTTCAAACCATTGCGCATTGGATGCCAGCAGACGCGTTCGGGCAGTTGCCACTTCGTCTCTGAAATTAACTACCGACTCCCACGTTCCCTTTCGTGCAAGCGGATCGCCATAAACTTCAACAAATCCGTTCACAAAATCTACCTTCGAATTATCATTCACCCATTGTATGGTATAATCAAACCATGTCTTCAGGTCTCCGGTTTCATAATAACGAATAAGTTGCAGGATCATTTTTTTCTGCTGTTCATCCTCTGCAACCTCTGCTGCCTTTCCAAGCCAATACACAATCGAATCAATCGCCTGGCCGTACATACCACCCGATCGCCAAACCTTTTCAACCAGTTTACCGTTTTCCTTTACAAGCTGAGTATTAAGCCCGTATTCAAGGGGAGGTCCCTGATGTTCGTTTTCAAGCGCTTCATAAAAAACTGTTGCTTCATGCTCGGTAACACCCGAATAAAAATTAGTTGCGCTAGATGCAATCAGGTCTTTCGAGTGATCAAGATTGACTCGTTTTGTATCTACAGTCATATCAAACATAACCGGAATCAGCTTTTCGGCTAATAATTCCGGGGTATCGCCCTTTTTCAGCCATGAAAAAGCAGAGTTTCTTATCAGTTGGCGGAAATAATCCCGGCTAAAACCCGGAATAAATTTTTCGGTAGAATAGTGATGATGAATACCGCTGGAGAACCATACACGTTTAAGATATACTACAAATGCATTATAATCATCAGTTGTCCGGTCTCCTTGGTAAGTGGTATAAATTGTTTCCAGTGTTTTACGGATCAGCAGGTTATCTTTATAAAACTGATCAAATAAGATATCCCTTCCCCACAATGCGGCCTGGCTCAGATAATATAATTGCTTTTTCTGATTGAGTGAAAGCTCATCAAATCCCGGAACCTGGTACCGGAGTATTTTAATATCTGCAAAACGGTCAACCGTAATAAAAAATGAATCATTCTTTTCAGCTATGCTCCTGTCGCCCTTCCGGTGACAACTATTGTTTATCATCATGGTAAACAGAATTATTATCAATAAGTTTCTCATCATAAATTAATCCGCTATAATCAAAGAATTTTCTAATTTAGCCCATTCTTATTACAAAAATAGTAATTCATGGATTATAATTTCAGAGACATCGAAAAAAAATGGCAGGAATACTGGAAAGAAAAAGATATCTACCGTGTAACTGAAGACGAAACGAAACCTAAGTATTATGTGTTAGATATGTTCCCTTATCCATCCGGAGCAGGGTTGCACGTTGGACATCCGCTGGGATATATTGCCAGTGATATTTTTGCACGGTATAAGCGGTTAAATGGATTCAATGTACTGCATCCAATGGGATATGATGCATTCGGACTGCCGGCCGAGCAATATGCCATTCAAACCGGACAACATCCTGCTGTTACCACCGAAAAAAATATCAACCGTTACAGGGAACAGATGGACAAGCTTGGTTTCTCGTACGACTGGAACCGGGAAGTTCGCACCTGCGATCCGGATTATTATAAATGGACCCAGTGGGCATTTATCCTTATGTTCAATCATTGGTATAACACGCAAACACAAAAACCCGAGCCCATAGAAAACCTGATTGCTGAATTTACAAAGAACGGCAACAAAAATGTTACGGCGCACAATAATTGCGCTTTTACATTCACCTCAGCCGAATGGAAAGCTATGGATGACATAAATAAACAGGATGTACTAATGTGCTACCGCATCGCATACCTGGGCGAAGCCATGGTTAACTGGTGCCCTGCCCTGGGAACAGTATTAGCTAACGACGAAGTAAAAGACGGCTTATCCATCCGCGGAGGCCATGCGGTGATACAAAAATCAATGAAACAATGGCAACTTCGTATCTCATGTTATGCGCAACGATTGTTGGACGGCCTGGACAGCATTGACTGGACCGAATCATTGAAAGATATTCAACGATACTGGATTGGCCGGTCGGAAGGAGCTGAAGTCGTTTTCAAAATCAAAGACAGTGAGCATCAACTGGAAATATTCACCACCCGGCCTGATACCTTATTTGGAGTAACCTTTATGGTACTTGCTCCCGAGAGCGAACTGGTGGCTCTGGTTACACAGGCCGGCCACAAAAAACAGGTTGATGAATATCTACAGACAGCGCTCAGGCGGTCGGAACGTGAACGGATAGCCGAAGTAAAAAAAGTAACCGGTGTTTTCTCGGGAAGCTATGCATTACATCCCTTTACCGGTGAAGAAATACCGATATGGATCAGTGATTATGTTATCGCAGGTTATGGCACCGGCGCTATTATGGCTGTACCTGCCCACGACCAGCGCGACTATGATTTTGCCAAACACTTTGATTTACCAATTCGGCAGGTAATCAGCGGCGGGGATATTTCGCAGGCGGCTTTTGACAGCAAAGAAGGAATAGTAATCAACTCCGATTTCATAAGCGGGCTGCGTGTCCCTGAGGCCATAAAAAAAATAACCGCCGAACTGACAAACAAAAAAATCGGACGGCATAAAATAAACTACCGGCTGCGCGATGCCATTTTCAGCCGTCAGCGTTACTGGGGCGAACCCTTTCCTGTCTATTACAAAAATGGTAAAGCATTCACGATAGACGAAAAACTTCTTCCGCTGTCATTACCCGAGGTTGATGCCTTTCTGCCCACCGAACAGGGTGAGCCACCGCTGGCACGGGCTAAAAACTGGCAAACAAAAGATGGGCATCCCTACGAAACAAGCACTATGCCGGGTTTCGCCGGATCATCGGCCTACTACCTGCGATATATGGATCCGAAAAACAATAATGAACTGGTTTCAAAAAAAGCCAATAACTACTGGCGAAATGTTGACCTTTACATCGGAGGCACCGAGCATGCCACAGGGCATCTGATTTACAGCCGTTTCTGGAACAAATTTCTGTTTGACCTTGGCTACGTGTGCGAAGAGGAGCCGTTCAAAAAACTGATCAATCAGGGAATGATACAAGGAAGATCGAATTTTGTTCACCGGATAAAAAACACGAACATATATATTTCGTCTGATATGATCGGTAAACCGATAGAATCAAATATCAGTGGAATGAAACTGATCAACACCGACGACACTACTGCAATTCATGTTGATGTCAATATTGTTGAAAATGATATACTGGATATTCCGGCATTCCGCAACTGGAGCCCCGACAATAAAGATGCACAGTTTATACTAAACAAGGACAACCAGTATGTTTGTTCCTGGGCAATAGAAAAAATGTCCAAATCAATGTATAATGTTGTTAATCCGGACACAATAGTAGAAAAATACGGAGCCGATACACTCCGGCTGTACGAAATGTTTCTCGGGCCTATAGAACAGTCGAAGCCATGGGATACCAATGGAATTGAAGGGGTACACCGTTTTCTGAAAAAATTCTGGCGGTTATTTTTTAACGAACAGGGAAGGTTTCATTTAACCACCGAAGCTCCCGAAAGACGAGAATTAAAACTGCTGCATCAGACCATCAGTAAAATCAGCCGCGACATTGAAACATTCTCATTCAATACGGCCGTCAGCAATTTTATGATTTGTGTGAATGAGCTCACAGATATAAAATGCAATAAACGTGATATTTTGGAGCCGTTGCTGATTTTACTTTCGCCTTTTGCGCCGCATATCTGCGAGGAACTGTGGCAGCAATCAGGACGCTCCGGCAGCATCATTAACAGCAGTTATCCGCAACCCGATGCATCACTGGCAGCAAATGAAAGCCACAATTACCCCATACAATTTAACGGTAAACTGCGCTTCCTGAAAGAGTTTCCGCTGTCCATGAATGTAACAGACATTGAAAAAGAAATCAGAGCCGATGAAAATACCATCAAATGGCTCGATGGCAAAGTCATTAAAAAAATTATTATTGTCCCCGGGAAGATTGTTAATATTGTTTGCTGAGCGAATGAAGATAATTATTCACAAACAAAAAAAGAAAATTGTCATTCTCGCAATAACAATCTTTTTTTTATGCATTTTAATTACACTATTCATTATCTTTTTATCACAAGACAATAAAACTATTCCTATTCACAAAAAAAAAGAAATACCGGAACAAGAATTTAAATATGGCTTGCCTGTTGACTCGTTTGTTGTATTAACCGGTGTGATAAGACGAAATGAAACCTTAGGTGAAGTACTATCTTTATACAATGTTCCTGCATCAAAAATTGCGCAAATCCATGCATCAGCCAAAGGCATCTTCAGCCCCCGGATGGTGCAGGCAGGCAACAGTTACACATTATTCTGCAACAAGGATGAAAAACAGACGGCTCAATATCTTGTATACGAACATTCGATACGAGAATATTTCCTGTTTGACCTGACGGGACAAGTCAATATCAGCAAACATAAGAGGCCTGAACGCCGTCAGCGGAAATATTTCTCGACAGCTATAGAAACATCATTATGGGATGCCATGTTGCGGAATAACACCAACCCCATGCTGGCCATAGAGCTATCAGATATTTATGCATGGACGATTGATTTTTTCATGCTCTCTCCCGATGATCACATTTATACTATTTATGATGAAACCTTTGTGTCTGATCAGTCAACTGGCATCAGCCGTATTCTTGCAGCCCGCTTTGATCATGCAGACGGCATATTCTATGCTTTTCCGTTTATGCAGGATAGTACAGTAAGCTACTTTGATGAGAACGGGAACAGTTTGCGTAAACAATTTCTGAAAGCGCCGCTGCGCTTCTCCCGCATCTCGTCGCGCTTCTCCGGCTCACGGCTGCATCCTGTTCTCCGCATACGCAGACCGCATTATGGCGTTGATTATACCGCGCCGGTGGGTACCCCTGTACACTCTATTGGAGACGGTGTGGTAATATCAATGGGTTATAGCAAAGGGAACGGCCACATGGTTAAAATCCGGCATAATGCAACATACACCAGCGCATATCTCCACCTCAGCCGTTATGGTAAAAATATACGCAAAGGAGCAAAAGTAAAACAGAGCCAGATATTAGGATATGTAGGAAGTACCGGCTTATCAACAGGCCCTCACCTCGATTTCAGAATCTGGAAACACGGACATCCGGTTGACCCGCTAAAAATAAAATCACCGCCAACCTTACCCATCAAACCTGAAAATCAGGCCGCATTCGACTCGGTTAAAACCTACTGGATGCAGCGTCTCAAACGATTTAACCCGGTAGTGGAAGAGCCGGAATTGTATGACTAAACCGAATATTTCTTGACCTCCAGCATAGTACCATCAAAACAACCATAAGAAAAATTTGTCAGCCAGTCGCCGGTATTTACAAATACGCTCGTATCATTTAGCGGGAGACATAAAGGGATATGCCGGTGTCCAAAAACAAAATAGTCAAAATGTTCATTTTTTAGTATCTCCCGTGCAAAGCAAATCTGATGTTCTCTGGACTCGCCCTTAAACTCCCCTGCAAATCCCTTTGAGTAGCGGCTATGTTTTGCCCAGAAATGGCCGATAGCCACCGCAAGGTTAGGGTGTATACGTGAATAGAGCCATTGCAGCGGCCGTGAATGAAATAACATACGTAAGAGTTTATAGCCATAATCGCCCTTCCCTACTCCATCGCCATGTGCGATAAAAAATTTCTTTCCTCCGATAATCGTTTTAAAAGGCCTGCGATGTACTGTAATTCCACACTCATTTTGCAGATAGTCGGTCACCCACAGATCGTGATTACCGGTAAAGAAATGAACAGCAATGCCACGGTCAGTCAGGCCCGACATCGCTCCCAAAAAACGGGTAAATCCGCGCGGCACAACCTTTTTATATTCCCACCAGAAATCAAATATATCGCCCAGCAGATACAATTCTCCGATTGAATCGCTGTTTTCAGTCAGCCATTGCACAAATAATTTCTCGCGCTCCCTGCTGCGGGATGCAGGATAAAGCCCCAGATGCAGATCTGATACAAAATAAATATTTTTATGCCGGCTCACAGATAAATCTCACTTAAATATCTCACTAAGTTTTTGTTCAAGCTCTTTGCCTCTAAGGTTTTTTGCAATAATAACACCCTTTTGATCGAGAAGAAAACTGGCCGGAATTGAGTTTAACTGATACACCGGCACCACTGCAGAATTCCAGAACTTAAGGTCGCTAACTTGAGTCCATGTAAGCTTGTCGTCGGCTATCGCTTTTATCCATGCCTGTTTTGAACGGTCAAGCGACACCTGAAAAATATCAAATCCTTTCGACCGGTATTTATTATAAACATCAACCAGGTGGGGATTTTCGGAACGACAAGGCGCGCACCATGACGCCCAAAAATCGAGTAGAACGATCTTTCCGCGTGTAGATGAAAGAGCAATGGTTTTTCCGTCGGGAGAAGGCAATGCAATCTCAGGCGCTTCCTTACCAATTGATAGCGAACGCTCCGATGCATTAAACTGTTCCATATAAATACGAACTTCCTGAACCTGATTGTGCAAAGTTTGTACAGAAACGGCCGAAGGATAAAGCCGCGACAAAGTGGTATCTATATGCTCAAACAGCGAAAAATCTTTCTTCCAATCGAATACACCCTGATTAGGTACTATTTGCTGATACAATGCCCACAAGCTAATCAGCCGGTTGCTGTTCGTCTCAATAATCCTTTTAAAATAATTTTTTGCATCACCGGTAATTGAATAGAAGGTTGAGTCAAGTCCTGCTTTAATCTGATCCAGTTGAGGATTATTTCTGTTTTCATTATATATTCTCGACAAAGAATCAATCTTGATTTTAGCTTTGTTTAAAAACTTAACCGCATCCCTGACAATCACCGATTCATCCGAACCATCCACAGAATAGGAGCCCAGAAGATCATTAGCATCGCCGGCAACCGTAATATCATCACCCGGATAAACAACCAGCATGATAAAATCCTGTTGAGACAAAAACAGTCCATAAAAACCAGGAACTTTCATGGCGCCCTGCAGTTTAAATTTTCCATCCTGCCTCAAAAAAGCCGAGTCAATAGTTGACAACCCGGTACCAGTCATCTCCTTTAAAACAACTTTATTCCCGTCGCCATTAACCAGCCGTCCATGAATAGTAAAAGATGACTTATTTTTGCAAGATACAGCCATCAAAAAAACAATAAGCACAAATACATTTTTTTTCATTTGATAATTTTTAATCGTTTAAATCTCAACACAACCATGAAAAATACGCAGTAATTATTCATCTTAAAAGAATAAATATTACATAACCATATATTAATATCCGGCTATTGCGTGTGTAAAGATAAAAAAATAGGTGTATGCTGCAATACTTTAAACAGGTTCAATTGCAATATAGTAATACCGTATAGTCCGGATAACATAATATACAAAAAGTCATATCAATAATTTCCCTTTTTACGCATAAATAAATCCTAAATTTCAAGGGAGAAGATAAATTAAAAGCCGAACTATCTGATTTAGTTTGATTAATCTCTTAATATAATCTGTTAATAAACTGTTCCGGATAATAAGCAAATAATTAGTAATTTGGCAACCAGTAAACAAAAAACGCATGAATAAACTTACAGGTATTCTAATGCTTCTGCTTTGGCTGAACAGCATTGTATATTCACAAGACGAATTTGATGAAGAAAGCTTTATCAAACAGATGAGCTGGGGCATGGACTACAAAATTACGCTTCAGTTAAAGAATGATTCGGTATATGTATATGATATCAAAAGTTTGCATCATTCCGATGCATCGTTTGGCATAGCAAGCGACCGGTTTACTTATTACCCGGTAACCATGAGTGATGATTTCATTAAAAAACTGAAACTTCGCGGTGTTGAGCTGGGAATAGACACATCAACAAACAAGGACACGCTTGCCATGCTGCAGCCCAGTGATAAAACGCTGTGGAGTTCGATCCATAACACGATTGGCGGCGGATGGATTCATTTTGTAAATACATTACTCTATGCTATTGAGAAAAATAATCTGAATATCCACTCGGCCATGATGAAGCGGCCTGAATCAAAGTGGAAGCCAAAACCAATGACCGAGTCGTACCGCCGAACCCGCAAATGGAAGTACTATGTACCCGTAACAATGAAAGAAGCAAAAAAAGAATATAAAATCAGAAAAGAGCGGAATGAGCTCGGGGATATCAAATATATACCGGAAAAATTCACCGAATTATTTCTAAACACATCAGAGGCCGAATACAAACGAATGCTAAAACGGGGCGACCGTAGAACAATTGCAAGGATAGAACTGGTTAAACTTCTGCTGGGTTCGAATTATCTGGGTAAAACACAAATCAATTTCATCAAGTTTCAGGTATTAAAATCCTTTATGCAGTATTCGTCAGCCACTCTCCCGTCGGTAATTATCTTTGATAACTTCAATGCAGCCGTAGCGCTTACATTAAACGAAAAAGGTTATCATATCGAAAAAATAATTTATAAAGATGAGGACCGCGTTGGTCAGGATGATATTGATATCCGCAACCGCACCATCGAAAGTTTAATCCGAAATATTAATCAGATAAATCAGGAATTTTTCAGGGATAAACTGATGAAATATTATAATTAGCCGGTTAACAAAAATTTCGCTGCCGTTTGACTTCAAATATTGTTATGGCAGCAGCATTGGACACATTGAGCGAATCAATCTTTCCCTGCATTGGAATCCTGATCCGGCGGGCAGCATGTTTTATCCAAAAGGGAGTTAATCCTGCCGATTCAGTACCAAAAATCAGAGCGGCAGGGACATTAAAATCACATTCATGATAATTAACACTGTTTTCGAAACACGTTGCAAACACCGTGATATTATTTTCTGTAAAAAAGGATAATGCATCTTCATTCGAACAGGTAACCACTGTATTGGTAAACAAACAGCCGATACTTGATCGTATTACATTCGGATTAAAAATATCAGTATGCGGATCACAAATAATCACAGCATCAACAGCCGCGGCATCAGCGGTACGCAAAACGGCACCTAAATTACCGGGTTTCTCCACCGACTCCAGAACAATTACCAATGGTATTTTTTTAAAGGATATATCCAAAAGAGAAAAAGCACGCATTGCGGCCAAAGCGATTAATCCGTCGGAATGTTCACGGTAAGCCACTTTTGAAAATACCGGCAGAGTAATATAATAGACCTGTTTTGATTCAACCATCAATGGATTTGGGTGTAGCTCAGGACAAACAAACAGCGACTCAATAGAATATCCGGCCTGGACAGCCAACCCGATTTCCCGCGCGCCTTCAATGATAAATAACCCTTGTTCACGCCGCTCCCTGGTTTTCTGCAGTTTAACAATATTTTTAATCCGCGGGTTCTGCGTACTGGTTATCTGTTCGATACTCATATGGGACGAATGTACTCAAATTTTAAAAAAAACAACAAATATTATTAAACGTGGTTTTACAAATCAGCGCTGCAAACACTTTCGTTTTAAATGTAACCAAAATTTTAGTTTCACAAATAAACGTATCTTTGTCCCGGTATGAAACCCCTCACCTGCCTTGAACTTTTAAGTCCGGCCAAAGATGTTGAAACCGGCATCGCGGCTATTCGTTGCGGTGCTGATGCTGTGTATATCGGAGGGCCAAAATTCAGCGCCCGTCATCAGGCGGCGAACGAAATATCTGCGATTGAGCATCTGTGCAAATACGCTCATCGGTTTAATGTCAGAGTTTACGCTGCGGTCAATACAATCATTTATGATTATGAGCTAACCCATTTCGAATCGCTGCTGAATGATTTGTATCATGCAGGTATTGACGGCTATATTGTACAAGATCTTGCTGTATTGGAGATGCAGATTCCACCCTTACCTCTGATTGCCAGCACGCAATGCCACAATTCAAGTATACAACGCTTAAAAATGCTCGAGACAGCAGGATTCAGCCGCGCAATTCTGGCAAGGGAACTATCGCTTGACCAGATCAGCGAGATCAGACGATCAACAACCATCGGGCTTGAAGCATTTGTACATGGCTCGTTGTGTGTCTGCTACAGCGGACGATGCTACCTGAGTTTAATTAATGGGGGCCGCAGCGCAAACCGGGGAGAATGCGCACAACCCTGCCGGTTGGAATACACGCTGACAGATAACAACGGAACAATTATCAGCAGTGATAAACATTTACTCTGCCTAAAAGATATGAACCGGCTGAACTATATCGCACAATTATCAGAATCCGGAGTAACCTCATTTAAAATTGAAGGCCGTTTAAAAGATACCGGATATGTTAAAAATATTACGGGCTGCTACAGCGAGGCGCTTAACCGGTTTATTGAACATACTCCGGGTTTTACACGAAGCTCATCGGGAACCTCACGGTATAACTTCATCCCCGATGTTACAAAAACCTTCAATCGCGGATATACCGTATATTTTCTCACAGGCAGAAATGAGAAGGTTACTTCAATGAATACGCCCAAATCCACCGGCCAGTTCATCGGCAAAGTAAAATCGGTCCACCCATCTTTCTTTGAGATTGAAACGAATCATACCATAGTTAATAATGACGGAATCTGCTTCTTTACCCACGATGGTCATCTGGACGGTTTCAATGTCAACTCGGTTGATGGGAAGAATATTTTTCCATCAAGGATGCCTGATCTCAAACCCGGAACCCGTTTGTACCGGAACTACGACCATTCGTTCACCCGCCTGCTCGAAACCGATGGCTGTTCAAGAACTATAGATGTCAAATTAACATTTAATGAATCGGATGAAGGATTTATCCTCCATGCCGAAGATAAAGACAACAATAAGGTAAAATACATTTTAAAAACGGATAAACAAAAACCACGTCAGCCGGAACAGGCAAAACAAGCCATTATTACACAATTATCGCGGTCAGGCGGTACAATATTTAACGTAACACAGGTTGAAAATAATTGTTCACAACCATGGTTTATTCCCTTGTCGGTGCTAAACGGGATGCGAAGGCAGGTATTGCTTTTGCTGGAAGCAGAACGGATAAAAAACTATCAACGGCCGGTTATTGAACGAAATACAACAACAGATGCATTATTATGGCAGGCCGAAACGGATCATGCAAACATAGCAAACCGCAAAGCAGGATCTTTTTTTGAAGGGTTGAGAATACCGGGAGACATTAATTCTCCCGAACTAACCGGTTTCAATGCCGGTATGACTGTAATGAAAACAAAAATGTGCCTCAGATACGAATTCAATATCTGTCCGATATATCAAAAAAATGAAAAAGGTGAAAAAGCATTTTCAATACCTTTCCACCTTTCACATGATAAGCAACAATATATTGTTGAATTTGATTGTTCGGAATGTGTGATGCTGATTAAAACAGGTAAATAATGACCGGAACAAATGGCCTAATCTCTCCTGTCTCTGCCATGTCCATATCCCCTGCTGTTGCCTTCTTCGCGATCGCGTGCAACCGAAACTTCAATACGGCGTCCGTTAAGGTCATGCCCGTTAAGTTTTGAAATCGCGGCCTGTGCCTCATTATCATTGGTCATCTCAACAAAACCGTAACCTTTACTACGGCCTGTTGCTCTGTCTTTAATGATTTTAGCTGACTGAACCTCACCTAATTCTGAAAACAGATTCTTGAGCTGTTCATCTGACACTTTAAAGTCAATGTTTCTAACAAAAATATTCATAAAATAATTTTTAAAAATTAATAACAGATACAAAGGTAATGTTTTTATTTGATTTACAAGGTTATTGAATTATTTTTTTAACAATACAGAAACCAACATTTCATATCAAATTTTAATGATTTAGAAGAAAAAAGAATATACCACAAATACAGGTATCTATATTCATCACATCAAACATCTTCTTTCAGGCAATTAATAGACAGTAACCTCAAGACAAACATTGAAAACATAATCCATATCGGAACTTCGAGGTATTCAGCCGGTTGTATTGTTCAATAAAAAATATTCAATGGCTTTTCAGTGAATGATGATGACATATATTCTTGAACTGAGTAATACAAAAAAATAAAAGCTGAACGTATCAAAAAAAAATGTATTTTTAAACAATGATTACGCACATCCCTCTTTATTCCCCGCAGGGCTTTGATTCTTATTCGCTGATTGATTCAGGCGAGGGAGAAAAGTTAGAACAATATGGAGAATACGTTATAGCGCGACCCGAACCTCAGGCATTATGGACTAAAACACTGCCGGAAGCAGAATGGCAAAAACGCGCAGATGGCTGGTTTAAACCGGCAACCGGCAAAGAAAAACAGCCGAATGGTCGTGGCGCATGGGTATGTAAACCGTCCATGCCCCACTCTTGGTTTATCCGTTATAGTACAGATAACTTGCAATTAAGATTTAAACTATCACTGACCTCATTCGGCCATATCGGACTCTTCCCTGAACAACAATGTAACTGGTTATATATATACGATACACTGCGGCAGATGCAGCAGCCAGAAAAAAATGTACTCAATCTTTTTGCGTATACAGGTGCTGCATCCCTTGCTGCACGGGCTGCCGGGGCAAATGTAGTGCATGTGGATGCAGTAAAACCAATGATCACCTGGGCGCGTGAAAACATGGAGGCATCACAGCTGAATAATATTCAATGGGTTGTTGAAGATGCATTGAAATTTGTAAAGCGCGAAGTCAGACGCAAAAAAAAATACCATGGAATTATCCTCGATCCTCCTGCGTACGGTCGCGGGCCTGATGGTGAGAAATGGCTACTGGAAACCTGTCTGCCGGAACTGCTTTCCCTTTGCAGAGACCTGCTCTCTACCGACAAGCATTTCCTGATCCTGAACATGTATTCGCTCGGCTACTCACCACTGATTGCCGGAAACCTGCTTAAGGGATGGTTCCCTGATGCAAACCCGGAAATCGCTGAACTATATCTACAGGATAAAAATGACAAAAAATTACCGGCAGGGATTTACAGCAGGTTTAGCAAACCGCAAGAATACGCTTAATCCCAACGAAAAACAATCTCAGTAAACGGTTCATTACGAGAGAGGGCTTTCGTAATACGGTATTCCGGATTCTTGCAATTAATCAGTTCAAGCGCCTTACGGCACCACGAAGCAATGCGGTATTCCAGCGTTGCATTGATATCCTCAAAAGAAGTAATCTGAAGAGTTACGCTTTTATTGGCCTTACTGCTTATTTTTATTTCGCTGGGAGAATAAAATGTTGACATCATCTTTGATGCATTCGACATAAGAAAATTCGGAGTTGCAACAAATAAAAAAACCTTATACACACCGGTAAGAGCAACAGTTGCGCTATACTCACCCAGTGCGTCACCGGCCATTTTATGGTTACCATTATAAACGATTTTAACAATCTTTTCAACCGGAACAAGATAACCTTCCTTCATCGGGTACCACCGGGCAGAATCAATTACCGATAAATAATATCCTTTTGAAGAATCCGGTAGTGAATTAAGCCACTCATCGTACCGTGAGGGAAATTTTGCTTTAACAAAATCACGAGTAGTTTTAAGTCCCGTCCCTTTTATTTGCATAAGCGGATAAAGGAATTAAAAGATACGCTCAATTTCATCGGTATCAATACTGAATAATTCGAGCAGGATGTCATTCATCTGATCTCTGGTACCTTCAAAATGTACTGTTGAATGCGTATGATTAATTGACTCTCCGGGTTTAAGTTCTTTAGCAGGAGACGAACTTTCGAGTTCATAAAAGGGCCCAAGCTGCGAGCCATCATCAAGAGGACCGTCATTATAGGAGTTAGCAACATCGCCATCATAGGGCTCATCCTGTATTTGCCACAATGAATTCACATATTCAGTATCCTCATTAAAATCAAAATGCACTATAGTTAACAGATTATTTTGTGTATCATAGCTACCCATCAGTGGTTTACAGATAGCCGGAGGAACACCAATTTTTCCGCGCGATTTTCCATCTCCTTTAAAATAGAGTATGCTGTCTTTAACAACCAACCGGTCAGGAGGTACTTTCCCGAAATAGTTGTCCCGGATCATTGATGATGCATCTTTCAATGGTTTAAACGGGATTATAATTACTGTATGGTCAGAGGGTTTTAACATTCCAAGAATCCAGATAGAAAGCAAACCCTTCTCCTTTTTCCATTGTATTTTCCCTGTATTGGTTATCCGGTTCTGACTCTGAAATCCTGTAAAACTTAGCCCATCAGGAATTTCCAGCGAAAGAAGATCATATACCTCGGCATGATTGAGTACTTTTATTTTGCGGCTGATTGTAAAATCAAAACCGGTATTTAAATAATTAACCAAATGAGCTGACTTTGTGAACTCAGCCATATTACGGCTTTTTGACGTCAGTATAAATGGTTCTGTATCAATCAGCGCGGGAGTTCTCCAGTGCATAAAGTCGAACGCATCGCCATTTTTAAAAAAAATTGAATATTGTCCACCTTCCGGACCAATCCAAAAGCGATCTTCACCGCCGTATACATGAATCTTTTCCTGTGGCTTTTGGGACTCAATAAGCGCATAATTGATCCATCCGTTGCTCCGGCCATTACTACCTCCGACTGTACTGGTCATCACCCTGCCCTGATAAGCCGGAACAACAGCTACCTGCGACATACCATTGTCTGATTCAAGAACCAACACATCGGTATATTTACCAAGAAAATCAACATCCGACTTAAATGTATTCTCCATATTATGTCTGATAATAAAAACGTTTTTATACAACAGGTTAAAAATAATGATTCCTGCCAAAAAACCAAGAAAAGGAAATATTAATTTTTTGTTCATGTTAAGATTAATCCACAATCACCATACCATCATATGCGAGCATTGTGCGTTCAGGCAATAAATCAGACACCTGAGTATGTAAGCCCATTTCATGGCTGATATGAGTAAAATATGCATTTGCGGGGTTCAGCTCTGCAACAACAGCTAATGCCTCACTAAGCGAAAAATGAGAGATATGATGTTCGGTTCGCAGCGCACCAAGCACTAAATGTTTTACACCTGACAATTTCTGCTTCTCATGTTCAGGTATCCGATTCATATCCGTCATATAAACAAAATCACCGATACGGAAACCCAGCACAGGCAGCCGGTAATGAAGCCCTCGGATTGGAATAATCTCCAGTCGGTTGATTTTAAACGGTTCTGTTTTGATGGTATGGAATGTAAACTCAGGCACTCCCGGATACTTATCAATAGAAAAAGCATAGAAAAAGATAACCCGCAAATCTTCCTCCACATTCTGTTCGGCAAAAACATCCATTGGCTTACCCTGCCGGTGAATAAATGGCCTTACATCATCAAGCCCTGCAATATGATCGCGATGAGCATGTGTAAAAAGCACTGCGTCAAGTTTTGCCGGCGAAACGGAGAGCATCTGTTGCCGGAAATCGGGGCCGGTATCAATCACAATTACGGTATCTTCCGATTCAATAAGAATAGAACTGCGCAGACGTGTATCGCGCGGATCGGCCGAAGTACACACACTGCAATTGCAACCAATAACAGGCACACCCTGGGATGTCCCGGTACCCAGAAAAGTAATTCGCATTTCAAAAAATATTGATAGTAAAGATACGCTTTACGGGCAATCTGAACAAGCCGGAGATAAAAAAGTGTATCCGATAGCTACACCGGCCATCCATTGAAATCTTCCGACGGTTTGCCCTGCAGGATAATCAAACAGAATGGCTGGCAGCAATGGTGTAATTCCTGTCTTAAAAAACAACCCTTCCGAAACCGGCTGATATCTATACCCTATACGTACAACAGGGATCAACAACTGTAAACGCGGACGGCTGACAAGCTTATAGGAAAGGCCAGTTGCGGCCTCAAAGAAATTATTTTTTTTAACGCTGAAAAGCCATGAATATTCAGAAACCAGAACCATACGATATGTATGCTCGTTGAGTTGCCCTGCATGTAATCCTGCCCTGATACTGTTTTTAACCTTTGACCGGATCCGCAATAAATAATCATAATTCACTGAATAATATAACCCATTCCCGCCAAACTCGGCAAACACTGTGTTCCGTAAAGGCAAAGATTGCTGCTGCGAAATAACAAAAATAAGTGAATTGAATAAAAAGAAATACAGAAATAAAATACGCCAGCAGCTATTCATGATCCGGTCAATATCAAATAATTTCAAACTTCTGATTACGCTTAACAGGAATAAATCCCGCCTCCCGGATAGCTGCCGTAATACCGGAAATATTTAATGAGTGATTAGCACCGGCTGCTGCCACAACATGTTCTTCGATCATCACAGAACCAAAATCATTGGCTCCGGCATACAGGCATAGCTGAGCAGTTGCTGTTCCTACCGTAAGCCATGATGGCTGTATATTGCGCACATTCGACAACATCAGCCGGCTAATGGCAATCAGCCGGATATAATCATCGGCCGAAACTGATGACCGGACACCTTTTTTTTCACGCAATACAGTATCCCTATCCTGAAAAGGCCAGGGAATGAACGATACAAACCCATAATGGCCAGCAGGTTTTTGTTTCTGCAACTGTTGAATTTTGACAAGATGCTCAATCCGTTCGGCCTCTGTTTCGATATGCCCAAACATCATTGTTGCCGATGTTGGCAGATTCATCCGGTGAGCAGTAGCCATAACTTCAAGCCACTGCGCAGACGTTGCCTTAGCCGGAGAAACAACAGATCGCACGCGGTCACAAAGAATTTCGGCACCCGCGCCGGGTAAACTGTCAAGCCCTGCATCAACCAACGCCTCGAGGATATGTAAATAATCCATTTTTTCTTTTGCAGCAAGAAATACAATTTCAGGCGGACTAAGTGCATGCAACCTGAGCATCGGATATCTGCTTTTAAGATCACGAAATAAGCGCAAATACCAATTCAATCCCAAACCGGGATGCATACCACCCTGTAACAGCAATTGATTTCCTCCCCATGCAATCAGTTCGTCTATCTTCATGCAGTATTCATCCAGCGTAGTAATGAATGCATCCGGATCGTCCGGCTTACGGCAAAAATTACAAAACCGGCATTGCGATATGCAAACATTGGTGATATTCACATTCCGGTCAATAATCCATGTTACTTCAGATGAAGGATGCAGCACCCGTCGCATCCGGTCAGCAGCAGCCATCAGCAACGGCAAGGGAGTATTCGTGTAAAGATATAAGCCCTCGTCAAAGGTAAGCAGTTCGCCGTTCAACGGTTTTTCCAGAAGATTTTCAGCCGTCATATACTGCAAAGGTACGAAGAATGACCATGCGGTAGAATCAGAATAATGGAAAAAACTTATCTTTACGCACCGAAAGAAGAACAAAATGTTACGACTAAAAAAAACAACAACTACCGGCAAAGGAAACCTGGTTATATTAATATCTAAAGCATCCGGAGCGGCAAAATGGCTTACTACGGCCGAGATGCGATATGTAAAAAAAAGAATCAGTGAAAAAGCCGGACTGGTACACATCAACCGGCTCAACCGGCATATTTTTATCCAACTTATTCCCGTTAAAAAAATATTTACCGATGTGCTTGAAGATATGCGAAAAGATGCATGCCGGCTGCTTGGTACAATAAATGAGTTACGGATAAAATCTTTCACTATCGTTGATCAGGACGGAAAAAAAGAAGAAACGCTGGCGTATGCTGAAGGAATGCTTCTAGGCTCGTACCGGTTCGATCACTATCTGAAGGATAAAAAAAACAAAAACCTCTGGTTAACTGAAGTTCTTGTACACAGCCGGCTGACCGGACAGGCCGACCTTGAAGAACTAAACTACCTGGCTATGGCTGTCTTTAAAGCCCGCACACTGATTAACGAGCCGGTTAATCAACTGAATGCACAACAGCTCGCCGTGCATTTCAAAAAAATGGGGAATGAGGGAGGTTTTACGGTAACTGTTTTCGACCGGCGTAAAATTGAAACGCTGCGTATGGGTGGCTTACTGGCTGTTAACAAAGGCAGCATAGACGAACCATGTTTTACCATCATGGAATGGAAACCCGCCGGCGCACGCAATAAAAAGCCGGTAGTCATTATCGGAAAAGGCATCACCTTCGATACCGGAGGCCTGAGTTTAAAGCCAACACCCGACAGTATGGATTATATGAAATCAGATATGAGTGGCGCAGCAGCTACCGGATGCCTGATGTATCTCATTGCCCGTATGAAACTGCAATTACATGTAATTGGCATTGTTCCATCCACCGATAACCGGCCCGACGGCAATGCTATGGCTCCCGGTGATATTATCCGTATGTACGATGGCACAACGGTTGAGGTACTCAATACTGATGCTGAAGGCCGACTAATTCTCGCTGACGCGCTGGCGTATGCAAAAAAATTTAATCCGTCATTAGTCATCACAATTGCTACATTAACCGGAGCTGCAGCCGCAGCGCTCGGAAAAATGGCGATGGCAGGCATGGGCAATGCCAACAAAAAGACAATGGATAAACTTGTAGAAAGCGGCTACAAAGTGCATGAACGGGTTGCTCTGCTTCCCTTCTGGGACGACTACAAAGAAATGCTGAAATCGGATATTGCCGATCTGCAAAATATCGGAGGCAAATATGCCGGAACTATTACGGCAGGAAAATTCCTCGAACATTTTACCAACTATCCATTTATACACCTTGATATCGCCGGGATGGCGTTTAGCAAAGAAAACGACTCGTACCGGGGCAAAGGCGCTACAGGCACCGGTATCCGGTTACTATATGATTTTTTAAAAACCATAAACTAAACAACCATGAGTAATCTCATTAAAATAGGTATAACGCAGGGCGACATGAATGGCATCAGCTATGAGGTGATTCTTAAAACATTTCTCGACACACGGATGTCGGAGTTATGCATACCTATTATCTACGGTTCCCCAAAGGCGGTGGCATATCACCGGAAAGTACTAAATCTGCCCGAAATTAATTTTACCCGTATTGAAAATGCTAAAGATGCAGCAGCCGGTAAATCCTATATCATTAATTGTCTGGACGACAATATCCGTATCGAAATGGGCAAACCAACCGCCGGAGCAGGCGAAGCGGCCATCAAATGCCTTAAACGGGCAACCGATGATTTGAAAAACCAGCATCTGCATGCTTTGGTAACTGCTCCCATTAATAAACAGACAGTGCAAATGCCCGACTTTAATTTTCCCGGCCACACCGAATACTTCAAATCGGCTTTTGCATCAGACGAAGTTCTGATGCTTTTGGTAAATAACCTGATGCGTATTGGCGTTGTAACAGGGCATGTTCCGGTATCCCAATTACCGAAGTATATTACATTTGAATCTATTCTGAAAAAACTACGTATCCTTAATAAATCACTTATGCAGGATTTCGGCATCCGTAAGCCCAAGATTGCTGTTTTAGCGCTTAATCCGCATGCCGGAGATAACGGTGTTATTGGAGATGAAGAAAAGACGATTATCGAGCCGGCGCTAATAAAAGCCAAAGAAGAAGACATCATCGTAATGGGACCCTATCCTGCCGATGGTTTCTTCGCGGCAAAAAACTATTTGCAGTTCGATGGTGTGCTGGCCATGTATCACGACCAGGGATTGGCACCTTTTAAAGCTCTTGATTTTGAAACAGGTGTAAATTACACAGCCGGTTTGCCTGCAGTTCGCACTTCTCCAGACCACGGCGTAGCGTATGAGATAGCCGGTATGGGAAAAGCCGGGCCCGATTCGTTCAGACATTCACTTTACTTAGCCATTGATATAGTTAAGCACCGGAAGAACTACCGGGAATTTACAAAAGATCCATTAAAAAATATTGATATTACCAACATCTGAGGATAAGCTGTCATCGTCCGGTATTCCAAATTTCCCATGCCTTTTCGGCCTGCTGGTGAAGCATCTCCAGCCCATTGCAAACATGAGCGCCCATCTCCTTTCCCCTTTTCAGAAACATGGTTTCATCCGGATTATAAACCAGATCGTAAAGCAAATGCGACTGGGTAAGCAGATGGTAAGGCAAATCAGGAAAATTATCAACATAAGGATACATACCAACTGGAGAGGTATTAATAATAATCTTATGTTCACCAAGGACATTCTCATTAATCATTTCATAGGTGATTGTCTGTGGCTTGATGCTACGCGATACAAACAGGAAAGGAATCCCATGCTTATGTAATACATACCCAACCGCTTTGGAAGCGCCGCCTGTACCCAATATCAGGGCACGGGTATGCCAGGGCATCAGCATTGACATAAACGATTTCTCAAAACCGGCTGCATCGGTGTTATAACCCGATAAATGATACACACCGGATGTCCGATTTATCGTTATTGTATTTACGGCGCCAATAGCGCGTGCAACCGGATCAATAGTATGTAAAAACTGCTGCACATCCTGTTTATAAGGAATTGTAACATTTAATCCTTCAAGGTTCGGATATGCTGCAATCAGTTCAGGGAGTGTTTTAATGCTTTCGAGCGGAAACGTGCGGTAATCAGCATCGCTTATTCCTTCGCGCCTGAACTTTTCAGTAAAATATTTTTGCGAAAAAGAATGAGACAAAGGATAGCCAATCAGACCGAAGAGCCGCATAAACAAAGCTATTTCAAATCAGCCGGCAAAAAATGCAAAAAGGTATCACCACGCAAACCCGTCCGCAATGTTTCAAGCGGTATTACATCGTCAGGACTAATATTCCCAAGATTAACATTAGCGCCGAGGAGTTTAATAAACCAAACCTGCTGACTTTTTTGAGGCGCCTCCCATAACACAAAATCATTATTGACATGTTGCATAATATCATCAATCAGCTCGGTATTGGCTGATCCATCACTGTTAAAAATGCCGGTATTACCGGCTTCGCGGGCCTCGGTAATCACTTTATATACTCCCGAACGCAGTTCATCCTCCATCATTTTAACCCAGCGCTCTACCGGAATTACAACGCCGGCCTGTTTACTGCCAACTTCAGAAAACACTGTATAATCGGCAGCCAGTTTACGGATATATTCAAGTTTCTGGTCATGTAACAAAGTCATTGAACCATCTGATACCTCTACCGTATCAACATTATATTCATCAACATATTCCCTGAATTCATCAAACAACCCACGAACAATAAAGGCCTCAAACAATGTTCCGCCGAAATAGGGTTTAATGCCTGCTTTCTTATAAACTTTTATTTTCTCTTTCAAATGAGGCGAAACAAGCGATGTGCCAAATCCCAGTTTAACAAAATCAATATAATCATCGCACATCGAAACCAGATCTTCGGCCTGTCGAACACTTAGCCCCTTATCCATAACCATTGTAAGACCTGTATTGCGGGGTTTTTCCGTACGCTCGGGTAAAAAAGGAAGTGTATAATTTAACATGATAAATACTTATTTATACTTTTTTATCAGTTTGCTGATTGCAGGAGATGATTCCAATTCAGGAAATTTCATTAAAAAAAGATAATGGGCATTATAATTTTCTTTTAGCGCTTTTTCCATATACCTGAGCGATTCATCCATGTTTCCATTAAAAAAAGATGCGGCGGCCAGATAATAATATATATCAATTATATCCGAATGATATTCAATAGCACCTTCGAGTAATTTAACGGCGCGGTCAGGATAATTCATATCAATGTATAGCTGCGCGCAATTCACCCAATAATGAAAATTAAACGGATCGGTTTCAATTGCTTTAAGGTAAGCGTATAAGCCATTATTTAATGATCCTATATTAACGCTGACTTCAGCAATGGTCGCCCAATATTCATCATTCTGGTCGTCGAGTTCAACAGCTTTATTAAGATAAAACAAACTCTCATTAAATTTACCCTGCTCAATTTTCAGAATCCCGATAGAGTACCATGGTTCAGGCAATTCATCATCAATTTCGATCGCCTGTTTATAATAATCAAGCGCCTCCTCGGGCTGGCCTAACTGCTCGTAACAATAGCCGATACTACAGTACGCAATAATATAGTCATGCTCCAGTTCAAGAAAATCATTATAGGCAGCTATAGCTTCAGTATATTTACCCTGCTCCATTAATGAATTTCCTTTGCTAAGATAAACCAAGGCATAAGTATCATCAATGGCCAAGGCATAATTGAACGATTCGACTGCTTTGTCGAAATTTTCCATCTTATGATATACCATTCCAAGCTTATACCATACCAGTTCGGAATAGGCATTATAATCAAGATATTTATTAAAAAAGACGATGCTCTTTTTAAAGTCATTATTACGTTCATAAGCAAATGCCAGATCAAAAATGATGGTATGATCATCGGGTTGCATCTCATGCGCCATTTTCAGATATTTAATAGCTAGTTTGAAATGCATCGAATTAAGGAAGGTGATACCGATATTATGCAGCAAATCAATTTTGTCGTCTTCACAAAGGCCAATAGCAATATCGTATTGCCGCACTGCCTCTTTGATATTCCCCAATTGAATAGACGCAAATGCCTTTACCAGATATATATCTTCATTTTCAGGCTCATATTGTTCAATCGTATGCAGCAACTTTAACGCCTGAAACGGCTTTCCCTCATCAATCAGTACCTGGGCTTTCCTCAGTTGTATTGATGTTGACTCGGGATGCTGCGCAAATGCTGCCTGAATTGCCTTACCTGCATTATCAACCTGATTGTTCTCAAGGTAGAAATCTATGATATCCTCATATTCATGCACATCAAAATAACACGGCTGATTACGCCGGATCATATCTTCGTATCTGCGAACTACTGCTTCGGGAGTTTCTTCGTACAGATATTCACGTTCTTCATTCATAACTCTCTCAAACTATCTATTGCTAAAATAACAATAATATCACTCATCCGTATAACGGTTTATAAGATGTTAATATTTTAAAAAATAACATATTGATTTTCAGTAACTTTTAAATCAATCAACAATAAAAGAACATTGTCTTAACCAAAATTAAAATGCATTTCCGAAAAAACGATTTTACTGGTAAAAAATCATCTTGTTTCTTGAAAACTTGAACAATCCCAGAGCGAATAACCGGGTAAATGGAAGATGGTTTTTTTAAGCCGGGGAGAATCCCCCCTGCCCCCCTTTTTCAAAGGGGGAAGTAGAGGATTAAATTTTTCAAAAAGAATTGGAGTTTAGCAAATTTCAAGCATGTCCCCCTTTGAAAAAGGGGATTGGAGTTTGGCTAATTTCAAGTCATCCCCCTTTGAAAAAGGGGGGCAGGGGGGATTTAAACTGTTTAACTCAAATCAAATCTTTCGTCATCAGGATCAATATTATCATTTTTTATTATCCAGATTTGAATTATTACAATTAGTTCATCAATCCCATATTTGACATCTGCTTCTGTAAAACGAAGCACAGAATAATCTCTGTTACAGAAATAATTGTATTTGGCCAAATCACGCTCACTACAGATAGTATGGTATTTACCATCAATTTCAATAACCAGTTTTAATTTTCTGCATACAAAATCCATTATGTAGTTGTCCACAGGGTACTACCTCAAAAAGGAATATCCCATCATATTTTTTGGATTCAATACACGTGACCAGAGATTGATTTCTCCGGGAGTACTGATATTACGAAAGTTTCGTGCGTATTGTTAAAGTTGTTGTTATATTGCAAAAGTAACTTCTTAATACTGTTATATAAAAATAATAGTCCAGTATGAATGAAGCCAGGTTATATCGGCATTACATGGATGCATAGGTTATAAATTATAACTCTGAATCACGTTGTTTGCTGACCAGGTAAATAAGAGATAGTTTTTTGAGGCCGTGGAAATCCCCCCTGCCCGCCTTTTTCAAAGGGGGAGGCAGGGGATTACATTTTTCAAAGTAGGATTGAAGCTTAGCAAATTTTAATTCATCCCCCTTTTTTCAAAGGAGGTCTGAAGTTTGGTAAATTTCAAATCATCCACTTTTAAAAAAAGAGATTGGAGTTTAGCAAATTTCAAGCATGTCCCCCTTTGAAAAAGGAGATTGGAGTTTGGCTAATTTCAAGCCATCCCCCTTTGAAAAAGGGGGGCAAGGGGGATTACATCTTTCAAGGGTGTTCTATCATTGGCTTATACCATTTGAAATTATAATTTAGCACATTTACAGTGAACTATTACATATGTCCAATCGGTAGTAAGCGAAATCGATTTTAATTTACGCTATTAACCTGCTTTGTATACATTATATTTTTCCAATCGGAACATGATACCTACTACAAGGTATATGAATAAATGATCTTTAAAAAAGAATCTAAAGATCAAGGCGTACAAAGCAGTCATAATAAAGAACATATAGTAATCTCATATGCCCGCATTTCTGGTTTTTCATTTAGCCGTATTCATAGATATAAATATTATTAAAGGTGATTTAAATCACCGTCGGATGTAAAAAAAATGATTGGAACTATACTACATTTGTAATGGGTAACAGAGTAATTCCGGAGGGAGGCAAAACCTCTCCTTAAAACCACAATACACATCAAACACTTCCCTCCGGCTCTCTTAAAAAAATCAGATTTTTGCAAGATCAGTGTAGCGCATCCAACCTTTATTCCCATCGGGCAAACGAACTTCGGTCCACTCACCAATGCTGTCGGTAATAAACACTTTTAACCCTTCATGTACAACAAAAAGTTCTGTTCCGCTGTCATCCGGCGTACTCCTTGCAGTGACTGAAGGAGAGGTAATAATGGCATAATTCCGGCTTATTCCTTCGTGATATTTTACCCGGGCAAAATAAAATGCAAAAAGCCATAAAAAGACAAGAACTAAAGAAACCGAAAATCCGGTTTTACGCATGGCAGCAGTATTGCTGAACAAATAGAACAGGAGCGCAGCAAGCAAAAATACAAATAAAACCAAAGCAACCAAAGCCCAGGTATCAGCTGTAAGCACTCCGGTAATATCTGAGATCCAGCGACGAATAAAAAATTGCGGTAATATTTCAATTTTATCCAATACATAGCGGTTTGCCATATCGAGATTATAATTAATATCTTCGTCATTCGGAGATAGGATGCGTGCGCGTTCATAAAACAGAATAGCGAGATCATATTTACGTTGTTTATAATAAGTATTACCTAAATTAAAAAACAATTCAACTGATTGCCATCCACTATCTGCCAAATCCTTATAAATCTCACCTGCTTTGGCAAAATCGCCCTTCTGATAATAATCATTGGCTGTCTTCATCAATGTATCCGCAGGATTTGCCCTTCCATATAAAGAAACGAGCAACAGAAAAAAATAAATGAAAATCTTTTTCATGTCAGTTTACTTTTTTTTATAACCTGTTCAAGTGTACTGATCAATTCTACTGCACGCTTATAAACATTTTCAAGCTGCGCTTCGCCTTCACCGGGCGCATAGCGGGCAAACTCACATTCGTCCAGTAATTCAAACACCCGGTCAATCACAGCATGTTCAACACCATTAGCCGAGAGCGCATAACCTGTAGTTTCGCGAGAAAGCTGAGCAACAGGAATAATTAATTTATCACTCAGATAACCCCATACTGCCTTAACAATTTCTTCGTAAAACTGCTCTTTCCTGTTTTCTTTCAATCGGGCCGAAGCGGTCCGGAGACGATTCAATGCTTTGCGGTTAGCGCGTTTGTTGCGTGATAAAGCAATATCTGCATTTTCTTTGATCTGATTACGCTTATACAAAACAAACAGAATAAAAAGAACAAATAACGAAAGATATCCAATCAAATAGGAACGTGAAGAAAAGATTGGTTGGCGTGGTTTATATAATTTTCTGATTCCTGTTTTAATAAACCGGATATCCTTACCAATATATTTGAGGTCTTCTTTAGACACTCCAGCTGGCAAGGGTGCAGCAGCATCTCCCTCTGCCCCTTTTTCAACGGTAAGATTAAATGGTTGAGATTTTAAAACCTTATATTGTTTCGATGCAATATCAAAATAAGCCATTTCAACTTCAGGGATGGTAAACTTACCTTCATGTCTCGGGATAATAAGATATTCAAACGATTTACTACCTGCTGATCCGGCAACAGAATTCTTAACATTAACACGTATTTCAGGATCGTACACTTCAAAATCAGCAGGAAAAGTAATATCCGGCTTTTCAATCAGTTTGAGGTTCCCATTTCCAATCACGGTGATACGAAGGGTTACAGCTTCGTTGGCTTTAACAGAAGATTTATCCACTTTTGCTTCAAGATCAAAATGTCCTGCGGCTCCTTTAAAACCATCCGGCGCTCCAGGAGGCCAGTCCTTCACCTGTATGCTCACTTCAGGACTTTGCACGGCAACTTTTACATCCTGATATGAACCACCAAAAAAATCATCAAAAATACTTCGTGGCTGGCGCTGCAGTACCTGCCGGACGACACATTCAAGCTTTGCAGGACTGATTACCAATTTACCGCCGCGTTGCGGAAACAGTACATATTTTTGCAATACACCGGTTCCATAAATCTCGCCATCAACATTTTCTCTGACTAATGAATTCAACGGTGGCGTTTCGATATCCTCTTTATAAAACCCATCAAATCCAGGATATTCAATTTTATTAATCCCGGTGAGATTCACTTTACTGTATATTTTTACAGTAGCAATCACCGGCTCGCCACGATAAGCAGTATTCTTACTCAACAATACACGAACAAACAAGTTTTCACCACCCGGCACAGGTGTTGTTCCGCCCTGCTGCTGCTGTTGCTGTTGTTGCTGCGATTGACGGGAAGTGCTTGCTTTGACAACCTCGATAGTAAGAGCATTAGACAGATATGTTTTTTTTCCTACGGTTACTTTGGCCGGTTCAATAGTATATTTACCCTCCTGTGTGGCCTGCAAAATATAGGTATAACTATAATCAACCGATTGTGAAACCGAACCGTTAATAATCTGTACACTACTACTGCTCGAAGACATTGGGCCCGACACCACAGCAAAACTACTAAAACCCGGCTGCTGAAAACCCGATGGATTGGCATTAACCGAAAAACTTAACCGGAACTGCTCCCCTACTTCAACGGCAGCCGGTGCGCTTGCAGTAAACCGTACTTCATCGGCTTGTATGCGAATAAATACTGTCAATAATACTGCTATTATAAAATATAGTCGTGTCATAAACACAAATTTAGTCATTCTCTTACCAATCTTTTAAAACCTTAAACTCTTTTGTGCTTACCCGTTTCTCCCTTATCTCCTGCTGAAGCTGCTTTTCGTCATTCTCAATGGCCTGCAACATCATTGCTGCCTCCTCCTTTGACATCTTCTTATCATCCTTTTTTCCATCCTGCTGCTGTTGTTGCTGCTGCTGCTGTTGTTGCTGCTGTTGCTGCTGTTGCTGTTGCTGCTGTTGCTGTAGTTGTTGTTGCTGCTGTTGATCCTTTTGCTGTTGATCCTGTTTCTGATTCTGCTGATTCTGCCCGTTCTTAGCCATTTTCAATGCATACGACAGATTATACTTCGTATCCATATCCTCGGGATTATTTCGCAATGCTTCTTTATAAGCTTCAATTGACTCATTCAGTTTATTGGCTTTAAGCAGTGCATTTCCCATATTATGATAAACCTGAGCCAGTTTTTTTTTATCCTTGGTTGCACCGGTAAGCGAAAGAAACTGTTGCATGGCCTCATCGTATTTTCCCTGTTTGTATAATGCATCGGCCAGGTTAAAAGAGGCCTCAAATGAATTCACCTCCTTATTTAACGCTTTACGGTACTGCACCTCCGACTGCGAATACTTCTTTTTATCAAATTGCTCATTGCCACGCCTGATAAACTTTCTCTCATTTTGGCCAAAGCTCAACCCATATATAAAGATGCATACCAACAATACAAATATTTTTCTCATCGTTAACAAATTTCAGCCATCACCATTTAAAATTAAAAATATTAGATGAAGAAAACCATCTGTTTTTACGTTCGAGAATCACAAATTCAAGGATAAGAAAAAAAAGAGCGACCGAGAAAAAATACTGGAACTGATCATCATACTCAGCCCTTACCTTTACCTCCATTTCTTTCTTTTCCATTTTTCCAATCTCTTTATAAATTGCTTGCAATCCAAGATCTGAATTAGTAGCGCGCACATACATTCCACCGGTAGAATTAGCTATTTGCTTAAGAATATTTTCATCAAGCCGGGTAATAATCACTCCACCCTGATCATCTTTACGGAACAAACGCGAGCCATAACGTTCAGGAGACGGGATAGGAGCTCCATCGGGCGAACCCATTCCGATGGCATGAATTTTAACACCTTTCTCAGATGCAACTTTGGCAGATTCAACCGGATTATCCTCATGATTTTCGCCATCAGTAATAATAATCAAAGATTTTTCAAGATTATTTTCAAAATTAAACGATTTCATAGCCATATCAATGGCAGCAGCAATTGCAGTGCCCTGACGCGGGACGATATTTGTATTGACCGTAGATAAAAACATCTTAACAGTAGCATAATCCTGAGTCATGGGTACCTGCACGAATGCATCGCCAGCAAAGACAATAAGTGCAATCCTGTCGTTTTCAAGTTTTTCTACGAGTTTAGCGATTGCCATCCGCGCCCTCTCCAAGCGATTGGGACGTATATCCTCTGCCAGCATACTGTTCGAAACATCAAGAGCAATAACCAATTCAACACCTTCACGTTTCACTTCCTTAAGTTTAGTTCCAAACTGTGGACGTGCCAATCCAAGGATAATAAAAAGCAGAGCCAGCACTAAAAGAATAAAGCGCATCACGGGCCTAACAACTGAAACCTCGGGCATAAGCACCGACAACAGGCGGTCTTCGCCCAATTTTCTGATAATCCGTTGTTTTCGATAGCGCATGATCACCCATGTAATAATCAGCAACGGCAGAATATACAGCCAGTTCAGGTATCCGATATTTGCAAATCGAAACATACGATCAGGGTATAGTTCTTAAAATTGTATTCCGTATGATGATCTCGAGCAACAGCGCAATACCTGCAAGTATTCCAAATAGCAGGTACTCTTCTTTTTTCTCGCTGAACCGTTTTTCATCAATCTTTATTTTTTCCAGTTTATCAATTTCGGCATAAATCTCTTTAAGCTTCTGGTTGTTGGTAGCCCTGTAATAATTAGCTTCTGTCATCTGGGCAATTTGTCTTAATACATCTTCATCAATCTCCACTTCCATCTGCTGATACTGAATACCAAAGGGTGTACGTACCGGATATGGTGCCATACCCATAGTACCAACACCAATTGTATAAACACGGATATTGAATGTACGAGCGATTTCACCGGCCGTAACAGGTGATATTGAGCCCTTGTTGCTCACTCCGTCGGTTAACAAAATAATAACCTTTCCTTTTGCCTTACTATCTTTAAGACGGGTAACAGCCGTAGCCAATCCATTGCCAATGGCTGTACCATCCTCGAGCATATCATTCCGGATTTCATTTAAAAGATTAATCAGAACAGCATGATCGGTTGTCAGCGGACACTGGGTAAAACTTTCACCGGCAAAGATTACCAGCCCGATCCTGTCATTGGGCCTGTTATTGATAAAACTAATGGCAACATCTTTTGATGCCTCAAGCCGGTTGGGTTTAAAATCTTCGGCCAGCATACTGCCCGAAATATCCAAAGCAAGAACAATATCAATTCCCTCAGTAACCTCACTGCTCCAACGGTTAGTACTCTGAGGCCGCGCCAATACAATTACTATTGCACTAAAAACAATCATACGCAAAGCAAAAACCAGATGACGTAAATAATAACGCCAGGTACGGCCGGCAGTCATGAATCCGCGAACATCGGAAACCTGTAATGCCGACTCTTTTGAATTGCCCTTCCAAATATACCAACCAAGAGCTGGCAAGATAAACAGGAGTAAAAGCAAAAACCACGGATTAGCAAATGTTACAGCATTCATGACTGGCTCTCCTTTCCCGGCAAATGCTGCGCCGTCTCATCTAATACCTCATCCTGTTTTGTTGTGAGTACAATATGATAAACCGTTTGCATGGCCTGATCACATTCATCAGCCAGAGGAATATGTTTGGCAAATTTCACCAAATCGGCTGTTGACAATAACAGAGCCATGCGGTCAAAAGTAATAGAATCGAGCAGATGCATTCGTCTGAACTCAGCCAGTATTTCATCAGTGACCTGCTCCATACTGTTCATCGAATAACGATTATCGAAATATGTGCGAAGAATATCGGTCAACCGTGAGAAATAGAGTTTATATTCATTCTTTTGCCAGAGCCGCTCTTCCTTGAGCAAATCCAATTGGTTTAGGGCAATTCTGTGAGCCGGCTCTTTGGGCTTAGGCAAACCAAACAGCGGCAATTTATTGCGCCGCACACGGATGTAATAATACACACCCGCTGCCAAAGCTAACAGTAATAAAGATATCAGTATGTATGGGAGCAATTCCCTGAATGTAACCGGAGCGCCCAAAGGTGGCTTTATATCTTTTATTACTGTTGCGGTATCAACATTAACCGTAAATACCGATAGAAATGTTTCACGACTCACCAACGTATCGAAACCATCTTTCCACCGGACAATAAACGGGTAACCAGGAATACGGTGCATACCACTATCGAAAGATGTAAACGTATAATACTTTTTAAAAATCTGTTCTCCTTTTTCCGAGAAAGACGTATCAATGACAGATGTATCAAGGATCTCAATCCCTTTAATGGTATCCGGCACTTGAGGAAAAACGGCCTCAATCCCTTTATCAGCCACCAGTTCAAGGGTAAACCGAACCTGATCGCCGATAAGAATAACACTTGTATCAAGCTTGGCCTCAATGCTGATTCTTTGGCTGAATGCAGCAGCCGTAAATAAAAAAATGAATAATATAACCACTCTGTTTTTCATCTCCTCTTAAGCAAAGAAATCAGTGGTTTAACATAATCTTCGTCAGTGCGTATAGCAGTCCAGTCGAGCCCCGAACGCATAAATACGTCCTTTAGTTTTAATCCGGCATCGCTGAACCATTGGGCATATCGATTGCGAACCTGTTGTGATGAGGTATCGAGGATAAAGAATTTTCCGGTTTCGGCATCCCGTACTTTAAGCAAGCCGGCAGCGGGCAATTCCGTCTCGTGTTTATCATAAATACGCAAAGGGATCAGGTCGTGCTTTTTACCGGCAATCTTTAAAGCATCTTCGAACAAGGGTTGTTTGGAGTCCGAATCAAAATCAATAAAATCGGATATTACAAAACTGATACTCCGTTTCTTTATAGCATTCGTCAGATAGCGCAAGGCAACCGTTATATCGGTCTTTTTACTTTGAGGTTTAAACTCAAGCAATTCACGGATCACCCGGAGAATATGCTGGCGTCCTTTTTTGGGTGGGATAAATTTCTCGACATGATCAGAAAAAAGTATCAGTCCGATTTTATCATTATTCTGGATAGCGGAGAATGACAGCACTGCCGATATCTCGGTAATCAGTTCACGTTTAAGCCGGCTCAGAGTTCCGAAATTGCTTGATCCGCTGATATCCACCAGTAACATAACCGTAAGTTCCCGCTCTTCTTCATAAATTTTCACAAAGGGATGATTAAAACGTGCGGTAACATTCCAGTCAATATTACGGATATCATCGCCATACTGATATTCGCGAACCTCGCTAAAGGTCATACCGCGACCTTTAAAGGCACTATGATATTCACCTGCAAAAATATTTTTTGAGAGGCCCCGGGTTTTAATTTCAATCGTGCGGACCTTCTTCAGCAACTCAGTTGTTTCCACAGCCAACGCATTTAACAATCATTCCATTTTTTTTGTAATAATTGAAAAAAACCATTGACCTTTCTGCAATTCCACAGTATAGGTTATTCCATTTTCTGTAAACTTCCATTTATTGTTGCCAAGGGACTCGTAGCGGGCGTTCAGATCGGTTAGCTCTTTGCCAAGGTGTACATAATGACTCATCAATTTAACAGAGGTACACACATCATTTTTTGAAAGGAAAAAAAGGATGGTTTGTTCTCCGTAGCTGTCCTGGTATTTCAGATAATTATATGAATCATTGATCACCTTCTGACGCTCAAAGTCGGGCTTATTAACCTTCATGGCCTCGATAATCTGATCTTTATCCATACCAATATAGTTTTGTGCCTGAAGGATGCAATCCAACAACAATAGTGCAGAAATAATCAATGTGTATTTTTTCATTCTAAATCAGATTAAGGTACTTCAACACTATTCAATATTCCGGATAGAATATCGAGCGTAGTAATATTCTCTGCCTCGGCCTCATAGGTAAGACCGATACGGTGTCTCATCACATCCGGACAAACGGCACGGATATCTTCAGGAATCACATAACCTCTTCGTTTAATAAAGGCATAACTTTTTGCTGCCAGAGCAAGATTAATGCTGGCTCTGGGAGATGCCCCGTAATTAATCATATTAACAAATTTCTGCAGGTTATACTTGTCGGGATATCGCGTTGCAAAAACGATATCGAGGATATACTTTTCAATTTTCTCATCCATATACACCTCTTTTACCACCGATCGTGCCTTAATAATATCTGATGGTTTTATCACTGTATTCGCTTTCACCGGCTCTTTGCCGATATTGCGGCGGATAATCAGTTTTTCTTCTTCCATTTCGGGATAGGAGATTACCACTTTCAACATAAATCGGTCTACCTGCGCTTCAGGCAAAGGGTAGGTTCCTTCCTGTTCGATGGGGTTTTGAGTAGCCAGCACCAAAAATGGCTGATCGAGCTTAAATGTTTCAGCACCAATAGTTACCTGCTTTTCTTGCATGGCCTCCAGCAATGCGCTCTGTACTTTTGCCGGCGACCGGTTAATTTCATCAGCCAGAATAATATTAGCAAAAATAGGGCCCTTACGCACCTGAAACTCCTCATTACGCGGACTATAGATCATAGTACCTATAAGATCGGCCGGCAAGAGATCAGGAGTAAACTGAATACGGCTGAATTTTGCATCAATAGTATCAGACATTGTCTTTATCGCCAGTGTTTTGGCCAGTCCAGGAACACCTTCAAGAAGAATATGCCCATCAGATAATAAGCCGATAAGCATACTATCAATCAGATGTTTCTGCCCAACAATCACTTTACGAATTTCCATAGAAAGCATCTCTACAAATCCGCTCTCCTGTTGAATTTTCTCATTAATCTCCTTAATATTTGCTGTTTGTTCCATATAACTTTTTTTCCTTTTCCGTTTACAACTTTTATGCCATTTCCGGCAAAGTAAAAAACGGAGTATGAAAACTTTTATTATTTTCGGATACTAAAATATAAAAAACATTAAGAATCAGAAAACATAAACCGTTTTAATTTTTTTATCCCTTGACCCGTTACTTTATCCACCTCTGTTTTAAAGGCGCTAACTATCACGGATGGCAGGCACAGAAAAATGCTGTTACCGTACAGCAAACCATTGAACAGGCACTGAACATCTTTTTCCGGGAACCTGTGCCGCTTACGGGCTGCGGACGGACAGATACCGGCGTACATGCGCTTAGCTATTATGCTCATTTTGATTCTCTCGAAATAAAGGATGCCTGCAACTTCCTATATCATATTAATTGTCTGTTGCCCAAAGATATAACCATAAATGGCCTGTTAGCAGCTGAGCCCACTTCGCATGCCCGGTTCGATGCAGTAAGCAGAACCTATACCTATCGCATTATTACCTATAAAAACCCCTTCCTTACCGATTATGCCTATTTTTATCCTGAGCCGCTTGACCTTGACAGGATGAATGAAGCGGCACAGATATTACTTGAGTACACTGATTTTACCAGCTTCAGTAAATTACATACCGATACAGCAACCAATATCTGCCGGATTATGGAGGCCGGATGGACAAAGACCGAAGGCATTTATACCTTTACAATCCGCGCCGACCGTTTCCTGCGCAACATGGTACGCGCCATTACCGGTACAATGATTGACATTGGCAGGGGCAAAACAACAACCGAACAACTCCGTTCGATTATTGACCGCCGCGACCGTTGCTGTGCCGGATTTTCAGTGCCGGCTCAAGGACTGGCACTTACACAGGTTTTATATCCTTACCCTGTACCCCTCCCCGGGTTTAATCATGCAATGCCCGTTATTTAAGCATTACAGTGAATTGTCAAAATTTTAATCATCTAATAATCAGAAAACAAAAACCGATAAAAGCATACAAAAATGAAGAATTGAACAATATTTATTACTTTTGATAACATAAATGGCAAGAAAATTGGGGAGAATTGGTTTTGCCGTACTGATTTACAGCATTATTTTTCAGTCGGTGAGTTTGGCACAGGTTACCGGTGTTGAAAAAGCAGAGGCCATGTTTATTTACAACTTTTCCCGATTGATTGAATGGCCTCCTGAATACCGCACAGGCACATTTGTTATCGGAATTCTTGGTGCTTCGGATCTTTTTCCGGAATTAGTCACTTATACAACAGGTAAAAAAGTTGGTTTTCAAGATATTCAGGTAAAGAAATTCAAAACAACCGATGAAATCGTTAAATGTCATGTTTTGTTTATTTCCCATGCAAAGAGCAGTTCGATTACCGAAGTTGCAGGTAAAATTGCCAATTACAGTACATTATTAATTTCTGAAAAGCCAGGGACAATAGAAATTGGCGCTGCCATCAATTTCCTGATTGTAAACAACAAATTACAATTCGAACTCAAGCCGGAGAATGCCACCCGCTATAATTTAAAAATAAGCCAGAAACTAAAAGAAATGGCTGTAACCTTATATTAAAATGAATCAGAAAATTTTATCACTTGGATTTAATGTGTTATTAACTCTTGCTGTCATCGGCCTCTATGTAATACATTTTACTTCAAACCATCAGCCGCATAAAGATATCTCTGCTAAACAGGCCGGAGACACAACCAGTTTACCTGTTACAGCCATTGCGTATATAAACATTGACACCCTGCTCGAGGACTACGCATATTACCATGAACTACGCCAGTCGTTCGAACGGAGCCAGCAGAAACTGGAAGGACAACTGCAGGGAAAAGCCGAAGAGCTTCAAAAGAAGCAAGGTGAATTTTTCGAAAAAGCGCAAAAAGGTCTTCTGACCCGCACCGAACAAAAGGACGCAGAAACACAACTCCGCGCCGAAGAGGCCGAACTCATGAAACTACGCGAACAACTGTCCATGCAGCTTGCAGAAGAGGAACAGGTAATGCAGCGCAAACTGGTACATGACATCTCTGAATACCTCAAATCGTTCAATCAGCAAGCCGGATATCAGTTTATTGTCAGTGCAGGAACCGGAAGCAACTTGTTATACACGGCCGACTCACTGAATATCACAGCGCCTGTTCTTAAGGGATTGAACGAACAATACAACCAGGCAAAAAAGAAGAAATAATATGGCTTTCGCCAGCGCGTATGCTCAACGCAAAGGACTTACACCTTTAATTAACACACCGCCGGCAACAACAACAGCCCTGATAGCTGTTATTCCCTGCTACAATGAACCAGACATCATCTATACCCTCGAATCGCTTCTGGCGTGTGAAAAACCACCGTGCAAATCAGAAATACTAGTTGTCATTAATCATGCAGAAAATTCATCAGCAGAAATTAAAAAACAAAATAATCAAACCTATCAACAGTTAATAAAGTGGTCAAAAGAATTTTCGAACAACGATATATTTTTCCACATCCTGTACTTCCCGGATATTAACAAACAATTTGCCGGTGCCGGCTATGCCAGACGTTTGGGCATGGACGAGGCAGCACTGCGATTTAGCCAGATTGATAAACCAAAAGGAATTATCCTTTCAATGGATGCAGATACATTATACAGCAAAAACTATCTTTTACAAATATTCCAGCATTATCAACAACATCCTGAAACCAATGGCACATCAAACCATTTTGAACATTTATATAATGATCAAACGGATAAAGCGCAACTGTTTGCCGTGATGCGCTACGAACTGCATCTCCGTTATTATATTGAAGGATTGCGTTTGACAGGTTTTCCTGCCGCTTTTCACACCATCGGCTCGGCATTTACAGTTACTGCCAACGCTTACTGCAAAGCAGGAGGCATGAATATCCGAAAAGCAGGCGAGGACTTTTATTTTATGAATAAAATCTTTAAACAAGGAAACTTTTTTGAACTGAACAATGTCACTGCTTTTCCCTCGTCAAGATGTTCAAACCGTGTGCCTTTTGGTACAGGAAAAGCGGTTGAACAACATCTGAAAAATGATTTTATGACCTATCATCCCGGTGGATTTACCCGTCTGAAAACAGTGTTCGATGAAATTCCGTCAATGTATAACAAAGAATTATTTCTATCCCGGATAGACCATGCAACAGCCAACTTCATGCAACAACAGAACGCAATTGAAAAAATAGCCGAAATTAGAGCAAACACAGCGTCAGCCAAGGCATTCAAAAAACGATTCTTCGCATGGTTCGATGGACTCATGATTATCCATTATCTCAATGATCTGCATAGAAACACACTTAACAAAATTAAAATTGAAGATGCATCGCTGGAATTACTTATGCGCTTAAAAAAAAATATAACCGGAACTCCTGATACATTATATCTGCTGAAATTATACAGAGACATTCAATCGGCTTCTAAATACCGCTTATAGTAAAATGCCTACACCCGGTATACGATAATATCTAATACCATCTAGAATTATAATTTCAAATAGATTAGATAAATTAAACCCTGATTTTTTAGTTGATAACTGATAAACGCTTTTGAAAATCAATCCTTGTAGTGCATAAACCAAAGGAAGATTTTCTTTGGCGGCTCGCTTTTGCTATTTCATGGCTATAGCGAACAAGGAGTTACCAGATACGCTCAACTGAAAAAACCGTTTGAGCTGTTTGCAGTTTTTCAACTGCAAAATCCCGGTTAAACCATAGTTATTCAATAAAAATATTGGCAAAAAGACGAACTACTTGAATTAATTGGGTTTGTCCCGATTTAGAAAAATTACTTCAACGGTTTATATGTCCGGGACGGCTCTTCGATCAAAAAAATATCTTCATTATCTTTCTTCATCAGGTATTGCTCACGGGCAAATTTCTCAAGCGTATTATTATCGGTATTTAGCTCCCGAAGCTTATCTCTATTATATTTTATACGCTCGTTAAAATATTGAATATCTGAATTCAAACGACCAATCTTTCGTAACATCTTATACCTCTCTACCAGGTTATTGGCATCGAAAAACGAAAGCCACACCAAAAAAATCATGATGCTTAAAGCATATTTATTTTTAAATATCGCAGGAATTTTATCCAACATGTTGCAATTTTGTTTTTGCAAAATTAGCTAAAGCAAACGATATTTGCCGACTCGGGCAAAATCAATCACTGACTTTAAACAGGCGGTAAACAATTTATCCTTTTACAAGCAAAATTGCGGATTGATATACCTTCCGAAATAATCAGAACGGGTTAATTTGGGATAATTAATTTAGTTCTCCGGTACAACAAAAGACATTAAAACATCGTTATTTATAATATTAATAATCAGATATTTAACAAAAATGGTAAAAAAAATACCTGAATAACTTATCAACAAAATGAAACCTTAATGGTTTTCGAAACGTATAAACACGTAAGCAGTAAAACCAAACACCTTAAATTAACCAATTTATGAGACAACTCAAGATAATGAAACAGGTAACCAACCGTGACAGCTCATCGGTTGATAAATACCTGAATGAAATCAGCAAGATAGAACTTCTGACACCGGACGAAGAGGTTGAGCTTGCAAAGCGGATAAAACAGGGAGACAGGAATGCTTTAGATAAACTTGTAAAAGCCAATCTGCGGTTTGTTGTCTCGGTCTCAAAACAATACCAAAACCAGGGACTGACGCTTGCTGACCTTATCAATGAAGGGAATCTGGGACTGATTAAAGCAGCCGAACGGTTTGATGAGACAAAAGGGTTCAAATTTATTTCGTATGCCGTATGGTGGATCAGACAAACGATATTACAGGCCGTTGCAGAGCAGGCGCGCATTGTGCGGCTTCCGCAAAACAAAATAGGATCGCTGAACAAGATTTCAAAAACAATTTCAACACTTGAACAAAAATACGAGCGCGAGCCATCGCTTACCGAATTATCGGATGCCATAGGTATAGATCAGGAGGTAATCAGCGAATATCTCCGATCGGCTAGCAAACCGATATCCATGGATGCGCCGGTTTACGAGGAAGATGAACGAAGCATACATGAAACCATTCCAAACACTGATACTCCAAGCCCCGACAATATACTGCTGAACGAGTCGCTAAAGCTGGAAATCAGCCGGTCATTATCAGTCCTTTCAATTCGTGAACAATCTATTCTTCAGATGTTTTTCGGACTTAACTTCAATCATCCGCTTACGCTGGATGAAATCAGCAAAGAACTAAACCTTACGCGCGAACGGGTGCGACAACTCAAAGACAAAGCCTTAAAACATTTGAAAAACCATGTTGGTCGAAATAAAATTCTTAAAACCTATCTGGGCTGATACTTTTTTTCGTATTCAGGACTTAATGCTTATCTTTAAAGAGGAATTCAGATGAATTTCTCTTAAACTCTTTTAATAAAAATTATGAAACAATTAGTAGCACCCTCAATACTGGCAGCGGATTTCGGGAATCTTGGGCGTGATATTGAAATGCTTAATTCCAGCGATGCCGACTGGATCCATTGCGACATTATGGATGGCGTTTTTGTACCCAACATCTCGTTTGGCATGCCCGTGTTAAAATATGTTCAAAAGATTGCAAAAAAACCGCTGGATGTACACCTGATGATTGTTGACCCCGACCGGTATATTGAAAGTTTCAGGGAGCATGGCGCATCGGTACTCACCGTGCACTACGAAGCATGCAAACACCTGAACCGTACAGTAAATGCCATTCAATCGCTGGGAATGAAAGCCGGCGTATCCCTTAATCCGCACACCCCGGTATCCGTACTTGAAGATATACTGGAATATGCCGACATGATCCTGCTGATGACAGTGAATCCCGGGTTTGGGGCACAAAAATTCATCAGCAATTCATTCGACAGGATAAAGAAACTACGACAGATGATTGTAAGCAAGAATACCAATACAATGATAGAGGTAGATGGGGGCATTGACCTCAGCAATGCACAACGCTTATACGAATCAGGTGTAGACATTCTCGTAGCCGGTAATTCAGTATTCACTTCTGCCGATCCTGCAGCCACCATCAGCAAACTGAAAAAAGCAAAAAGTTAATATCTTTGCAATACGTTCTTTCAAACATCCTTACATACCCATATGGGGCTGCTTTGGTTTTGACAGCAAGCGTATGGCGAGGTAAGCATGCCGGTCCAGGCATCACACACCGTAATCTGGGATGCAAAACATCAAATGGCGAAACAACTTTCGCGCTTGCAGCTTAATCCTTTGATAAAGGGTTGGCATTAACGCGGTACCAGGTACTGCGTCAGGCCGTTCTGCCGGTTGGCTGCCCTACCCGGCCGGATCACAGGACGCATCATCTGCAGGGATAGTTGCAACATTGTTCCGTTGCTGCAACGAAAAACAGGAACTAAGGTATGGCTCGGCTTCTGTTTGCCAGGCCCTGCCCTACAATCAATAAACAGATAAGCATGTAGAAAGCACCGTTATTCCTTGTTTGGACGAGGGTTCGAATCCCTCCAGCTCCACCTTCGCTCACCGAAGCCCTTTAGGGCGCAGGTGAGCTTCGCAATAATTATTATTAACCCGTTCATTGAGTTGCTTTTTACTCGGTGAGCTTCGGTGGACGATGTCCACATTTACAATAACTTATGTGGTTTGTATATTTACTAAAATGTAATGATGATTCCATCTATACAGGTTGTACCGGTAATCTGGAAGATAGATTAGACAGGCATCAGAAAGGAATGATTCATTACACCAGCACCAGACTGCCGGTTAAACTCATTACCTATACTGCTTTTGAGGATAAATACTAAGCATTTAACTTTGAAAAATATCTTAAATCCGGTTCTGGTATTGCTTTTAGAAATAAACGCCTGATTTAGCCCTTTAGGGCGCAGGTGACTTTTATACCGTTTTCTTAAACACTTATTTTTTTTAATTTTAAGTTTAAATTATTAAGGATTGACTAAATAAAACTTTCTCCATTGTCAAATTATAAGCTTCTTCTAAATTATTTTCCTGTATCAATTTTTCAACCTTCTCAACTAAAAAAGGGTCTGTCCACATCAGCCACCCCGAATAAACATATAAATAATCATCATGAAGTTGTAAATATTTCCAGTTTGCACCAACCTGCCACTTTTGTGGTAAAGGTCTTTTTCTATATGTCTCCTTTCTTATGACAGAAATAAGTTGTGCCTTGGCATCAAAGAAATCAGGACTAAGTTTAATGTCTGAAAGTTGAATAACCCCCGTGAAACGATCATGGTAAACAACTTTGTTTTGATAAAGGTTCTGAAACAATGGTGCAAGTAGGTAATAACGCATTTCTTTATCACCTTCAAAAGAACGGAATTCCTTAGAATATCTCTCATTAAGTTCTTGAATTGTCATACAATTTTCTTATAATCACTTTTTAATACGTTAATTGATAATGCCCAAACTATTCAAGATTAAGATTTAATCTGATTTCTAATTGATTTAAGAATTTTTAATATTATTCCAGATTTAAATGCGTTTACTAATGCTCCTTCACAAAACCGATCATTTCTCACAATTGTGGTTATTAATTTGCATTTTGTCACAACATCAATTGTGTCAAACTCGAAATTTTCGGTATTAAGTATTTTATGGCCTTCGGTCCACGAACCCCAGTCAAAACTAATAACAACAGGTATCTCATAAACAATTCTATGAAAATCAGCAACAACAGTATGCTCCTTATAATAGGGCATTGTTAAAATGCCGTTTACCTTTTCACCCATTATCAAACTACCAAAATCCTTAGTATTTTCAATTTCAGGGATCAAATAGAATAGTTTCTGCCAATCAATTTCATTAAAAGAATAAATAATTTCATTACAATTTTCTTCGGTTAATTTCATATATATACAAATATTTTTAAGATGATAATTTTTATGTAAAAATAGAAACACAAAGCGACAAAATGTGACGCCGTCATAGTGATTATACCTTCTACTGTTCGTTCGCTTCTCTTTATATCAAAATTAGTCGGACTCTTTATTCAGGGTCAGGTCAAATAGGGTCTGCAATTACTTTTGGAGAATCGCATTTAAACGTTCTTTAAAGTTCTATAAAATCAGCTATATCAAAAAACATATCCATAATGTTTTATCATACAATCAAAACAGATAAAGGCATCCGGATTGGGACTTTTAAACCCAGATACCTGAGCATTTATAATTACCCGTTCTTCATTGGTAATACTTTTTGGATTAATTGGCACAATAGTTTTAAGATATTCTTCAAAATTACTTCTCTCAATATCTATAAAAGGATTCATATGTTCTCTATGCTGTTTTTCATTGCATTTTACACAAACAATAAAATATTTCTTATCATTTAATAGCTTAGCAATGATTTGTTCAATCTCTACAGCATCAGCCGTTAATGGCAATTCTTTATAAAGTTTCCAGCTAATATCTGGCCGGGCGATTTAATTCCAGGTAAGTATTTTAATATAAATCTCAATGGTATCCGTTTCTGATACTCTAATATATTCGGACATTAGTTTTTGATTGTTCATCAAAATAATGGTTTGAATGCAATTTACTCAATATTTTCAATCTGCCGATAATTACTCGTTCACTAAAGTCCTTGTGGAACAGGAGAACTACAGAATACACTATTCATCAAGAAAAATAATAAAATTAATTATTAAAATAACCGTTAAAAAAATCACTCCCTCATATCTCTGTTAGTATAAACAATATTACGGATATCAAGGGTAAGATTATCCAGCGCAGCCATTAATTCCTGGGAGAATAAAGGTGTCCCGGAACTAAAATGCGCACGCATATAAATTTTAATCGTTTTCATGTCTGATAATTTATCCTTCGTAATATCCATACTTACAAGTTTCATTTTCAAACTGGTTAAGAGGTCAAAAATTGGTTTTTCCGGTGTGTTTAACGGCATTGTAAGTGTAAGCGAAGGGAAATTATCATGCCGGTAAAAGCGCTCAATCCTGTTAAGGACTAACAGAGTAAAAAGAGAAATCAGCGTTACTAAGAGAGCCATCAGATAAAAACCCGCACCGGACGCCATACCAATACCTGCAGCGACCCAGAGGCATGATGCGGTAGTTAATCCGCGAATGGAAAACCCCTCTTTAATAATAGTACCGGCGCCAATGAATCCAATACCGGTAATAATCTGAGCTGCAATCCTTGCAGGATCAGCAGGATATCCTTTACCAAAGAAAACAGCTACTGAGATTGAAACAACCATAAACAAAGCTGATCCGATACTCACAAGGATATGAGTACGTAAACCCGCCGGACGGCCATGCATATCCCTTTCAAGCCCTAATATTGCGCCAAACACTCCGGCAGCAATCAATCGTAAGCCATAATCTGGTATTTGTGATGATAATTCATTAATCATAAAAATAAATTTATTGGATTAAACTTCTCTTTGAATATACACAATTTTCCATGATGCAGAGATGACACATGTATTTACTAAACTGAACCTCCCTGCCGATACCAATTACACCGCTGACAGATTTAACCGGAACCATTAGAGAATCAGAAGAAAGCTGCACACCACAAAAACCATTGTCGAGCAAACGAAATAATACCTGCTGACCGGCCACGTCCCATCCACAATAACCGGGACTGAAGCGGTTTGTAACCATCATACCCTCTGATTGCATGGCCTGTTTTAACTGATCGTGAATGATATTCATAGCCATATCAACAGTAACCGAGCCAATGGTATCATAAATATAACCCGATATGAGATCTCCGTTATCCATGGCACTTCGCGCCTTGTGGCTGATGCCGTTGCCCGCAGTGCAGACAAAAACAGCCATACTGGAAGAATTTCTGATTTGAGAGGAAATCACCTGCCCCATTTCAAGAATAGTATCTGATACGTGCCACTTATCATCACTGCCCAATACAGGTGAAGCAGAATGTATAGTATACCCGCCAATAATTGAACACAATTGAACCGCCTCGTCAATCAGTTTAATAATTAACTCTTTGTACGGCTCGGGAGCCATTCCCGGCGAAAATCCCATAACAACCTCAATATCTGATGGTTTAAGCCCGATGGTTTTAAATGGTATTTCAGTAACATAAGTAGACATAATTCCTAAAAGTAATAAAAAGTTGTATTTTTATCACAAAAAAAATGAAACAGATCATTTCAACCACACATGCCCCACAGGCCATTGGCCATTATTCCCAAGCCATTCATGCCGGCGACTATGTTTTTATTTCCGGCCAGCTCCCTATTAACCCGTTAAGCGGAAAAATTGATGAAACAGAAATAAGCAAACAGGCGAAACAGGTTTTTTCAAATATTTCCGGGATTCTGAAAGCAGCCGGACTCACATTTGACGATGTAGTGAAAGTAACCCTGCTGTTAACCGACATCAATGATTTCAGTCAGGTTAATGAAGTATATAACTCCTACTTTACATTCAAAGCAGCACGGGTCACATTTCAGGTGGCCGCACTGCCAATGAATGCAAAGATAGAGACAGAGGTAATTGCGTATAAACCATCTACACGATAAAAGAAGGTATGCAATTGAAGCCGGAAAAAAACAGAAATGAATAAGATTTCGCTAATAATGTTAGGAACAAACATGCTTTTTATGGATGGATTAGAAAGCATGCTTTCGGCAGGCAGCAATTTTGATATTGTTGGCAGATACGGATCAACAACCGAACTGCTTGCCAGAATAAAAAACCAGGCATGCAATATACTGATCGTGGTTATCAGCCGGCTTACAGACGAAGATATCGCACTGATCAAATACCTGAACGATCATATCCCTAAAGTTCCGGTAATGGTCATTTCGGATGATGAAAAAGAGACAACCATCTTTCGAACCTTAAAAGCAGGAGCCAAAGGGTTTCTCAATACTCAATCGGATAAAAACGAACTGTACGAAGCTGTATATACATTACGTAACGGCCATGATTATTACAGCAAAAGTATTTCACGTATACTGATCAATAAATACCTGCATGAACCAGAAGTATCCTCCGACTCATTAAAGATGTTGAGCAAACGGGAAATTGAAATCATTCAGCTTTGGGGAGAAGGACTTACAAATCAGGAGATTGCAGAAAAGTTGTTTATTAGTGTACGTACTGTTGAATCGCATAAAAACCACGTTATGCAAAAAATCAACCTTCGCACAACGGTTGACCTGTTAAAATTTGCCATAAAAAACAATATCATCCGCATAGATTGATATAGTAAGCATACGGCCGACTCGTATCCGGCATCAGTAAAACACTTAAAATAAGTGTTCAATCAGCATTTTGTTGCATTAATTACTCCGGGGGACAAAGAATAAGTTTAATATTGACTATTCAAAAAAATAAACCATTTAAACTAAAAACGAATATGTCAAGTACCAAGATCAATGATTTTATGGCAAAAGTAATTGCCAAAAATCCTGGTGAAACTGAATTTCATCAGGCCGTAAAAGAAGTAGTCGAATCGCTGATGCCCTTTATTGAAGCTACTCCAAAGTATTTAAAAGCAAAGATACTGGAGCGCATTGTAGAGCCGGAAAGAGTAATAATGTTCAGAGTACCCTGGCTTGATGATAAAGGAGAAATACAGATCAACCGGGGATTCCGCATTGAAATGAACAGCGCCATCGGTCCATATAAAGGTGGATTACGCTTTCATCCCTCTGTTAACCTTGGAATATTAAAATTTCTGGCTTTCGAACAGGTATTTAAAAACAGCTTAACCACATTGCCCATGGGTGGTGGAAAAGGCGGTTCGGATTTCGACCCCAAAGGTAAGTCAGACAATGAAGTGATGAAATTCTGCCAGAGTTTTATGCTCGAATTACAACGGCATATCGGCCCCGACACTGATGTACCAGCGGGTGATATTGGTGTTGGCGGAAGAGAAATTGGTTTCATGTTTGGTCAATACAAAAGAATACGTAACGAGTTTACAGGCGTATTAACCGGTAAAGGGTTAAACTGGGGCGGCAGTTTAATACGTCCTGAGGCAACCGGTTACGGCGCTACCTATTTTGCCGAAGAAATGCTTAAAACCCGCAAACAATCACTCAAAGGGAAAACAGTGGTTATATCGGGATCAGGTAATGTAGCTCAATATACAGTTGAAAAATGCAATGAGTTAGGCGCTACCTGTGTTACCCTCTCCGACTCCACCGGATTTATTCACGATCCGAAGGGCATTGATGCTGCAAAACTTAATTTCGTTTTTGAACTGAAGAATGTAAAAAGAGGCCGTATCAAAGAATATGCCGATAAATTCGGTTGTCAGTATTTTGAAGGCCAGAAACCATGGAGCATTAAGTGTGATGTTGCGTTCCCGTCGGCCACACAGAACGAGATTGACGAGAACGATGCAAAAACGCTGGTTAACAATGGCTGTATCTGTATTTCAGAAGGCGCCAATATGCCAAGTACTCCCGAAGCCGTTGAAGTATACATCAAAAAAGGCATACTTTACGGTCCGGGCAAAGCTGCCAATGCCGGCGGTGTTGCCACTTCGGGGCTTGAAATGACTCAAAACTCCATGCGACTGAACTGGACCCGCGAAGAAGTTGATGCGCGGCTGAAAATGATCATGCAAAGCATCCATACAACTTGTGTTAAATATGGAACAAAACCTGATGGATTCATCAATTATGTTGATGGCGCCAATATCGGAGGATTTGTAAAAGTAGCCGATTCCATGATTGACCAGGGTCTTGTATAGCTTCACCCTACCTCTTATATGCGTGTTTGATTATCACAACCCATCCCGGAAGGGGTGGGTTTTTTATTTGTAATTCTGCATATCCGGCAGTTTTTTTGTTCCGACAATATTATTATCTTAGCTCCTCATAAATTTTAAATACACATATTCTGAAACACTTGTTTTATGCGTAAAGGTATATTGGCAGCGGGCAACTGGATTATTGATAAGGTAAAAATCCTTGATACCCTTCCCGAACGCGGCATGCTGGGCAGTATTCTTGATGAAACCACGGGCAACGGAGGCGCGCCTTATAATGTACTGATGGATCTGTCACGCATGAATGTTTCGTTTCCCCTTTATGGCTGCGGCGTGATTGGTAAGGACAGCAACGGAGACTATATACTGAACGACCTGAAAAAAAACAATATTGACAGCACGTATATCTTTCAGTCTGCAGCAGCACCAACCTCTTACACAGATGTAATGACAGACAAAGAAACCGGAGACAGGACGTTTTATCATTGCCGGGGGGCCAATGCGTTGCTGGATATCAATCATTTTACAGATATCCATTGCGATGCAAAAATTTTTCATCTCGGATACCTGCTGTTGCTTGACAAACTGGATTCTCCCGACAAAGATTATGGCGTTGTGTCGGCACGTATTCTTGATATGATGCAGAAGAAGGGCTTTAAAACATCGGTAGATGTTGTATCGGAATCGGGGGATCGTTTCCAACGACTGGTAACACCGGCACTTAAATACATAAATTATCTTATTCTTAATGAAATTGAGGCAGAACGGATTACCGGAACAAAAATCAGGGACGGGAATTCGATTAACGCCTCAGAACTGGGACAGGCCGTTCATCTGTTGCTCGAAAAAGGTGTTCAGGATTTGGTTGTAGTACACTTTCCCGAAGGCGGTTATGCCATGACTAAAGAAGGGAGCGAATACTTTATGCCCTCGTTTCTGGTACAAAACAACGAGATAAAAGGCACGGTTGGTGCAGGGGACGCTTTCTGTGCCGGAATATTATATGCCTTGCATGAAAACATAAATATGGATCAGGCACTGAAAATTGCCAATGCCAATGCCCGTTTTAATCTGCTCCATCCAACCTCATCAGGCGGTGCAGTAGAAATAAATAAAATAAACGAGTTCATTCAACAAGGCATCTTACGTGAACCGGTGATAAAACTTTAAACTATCTGTTATGAAACGATCAGAAATCAACACGCACATCAGTGAAGCAAAAAACTTTTTCAACCAACATTCGTTTAAACTGCCACCATGGGCTTTTTTTTCACCCGACGACTGGAAAAAAGCGGGTCCAGAATATCGCGAGATCAGAGATAACATGCTTGGATGGGATCTGACGGATTTTGGTTCAGGAGATTTTCAACAAACAGGATTGTTGCTTTTTACAATACGTAATGGTAACTTCAATAACCCTGCATATAAAAAATCCTATGCCGAAAAGATTATGATTGTAAGAGAAAAACAAATTACACCAACCCACTTTCACTGGAACAAGATGGAAGATATTATCAATCGTGGCGGCGGTGAACTATGGATACAGGTATGGAAAGCAAATAAGCAGGAAGAAAAAACAGACGATAGCTTTACCATTCAGATTGATGGGGTAACCCGCACATTTAGAGGCGGTGATATTGTTAAACTGACACCCGGTGAGAGCATCTGTCTTGAGCCATATATTTATCACGAATTCTGGGCCGAGAAAGGGATGACACTAGTAGGTGAAGTATCCATGGTTAATGACGACAATAACGACAATCGTTTTTATAAACCATTGGGGCGCTTCCCTGCGATTGAAGAAGACCAGAAACCTATTCACCTTCTGTGTAACGAATACCCTGTATAAACGGATTTTAACCGCCAATTACTCCGCCAAGGTTAACCAGGAAGAACAACAGGAGTAAAATCCCGACAACCATAGCACAGGAAATCAAAAACCCGACTGTGTCCTCTTTTGTCCATTTGCAGAATTGCCATTGTGTTTTCGGGAAGATCAGCAGATGATCAAACCGTCCGGGATTCTGGTATGAAAGATTCAGTTCACGCTCATCCACTTCCGGATCGCCGGTTACAGGTGTTTTCATCTTAGCATAAAAACGGGATAAATTCACCTTCTCCTGTTCGGTGTGTTTAGTAAGAAAACTGATAAGAATGACAATCAGGAAGGGGAGCAACAAACGTATGATTACGCGCAAAGTTTCGTTAAAGGCATACCTGTTCACCTGCAGATCAAAACCGAGCAATTGCACAACAACAAGATCAACACTCAGGAGTCCGCGACCTGTTTGAGTTCCGTCATCAGCAACAGTTATTCCCTGTGGCCAGAAAATAGATTTCTGGGGCTGCCTGAAGTTACGTGAAAACTTTTCGCCAATACGTATTGAATCAGGACGATTTGATTTGATCAGGCCTTTCTCATACATCATATCCCATTTTCTGATTTCCTCGTTACGTTGGACAACATCCATGGTATGTGCAGTATAAGTTCTCGCCTCCACCACCTCGTTGGTTTTTTTTAATAAAAAATTATTGCTTCTTATCTGTGGGAAAATGAGCGGTAAAATAATCGGAATCAGATAAAATATGCTGAACGTAGCAATAATAGTTGTCCATACGGCCTTTCTGTTTGTCCGTTTCCACAATACGCCAAGCCATAAAGCAGATGAATAAATAATACTAAATTCCCAGTTCGCTTTCAGTTGATTAAGAATACTATTTGAATTCATTACCATCAAAGCAGCGCCGAGAACCACAACGGCTCCCAGCATGCGGCCAACAGTAACATAGTGTTTCTCGGATTTCCCCGCATTAATATGCCTGTAAATATTATTGGTGAGCAACCCGGAAGTTGTAAGCATCATCATAGACGATGTAGCGATGAGAGCAGCAATCAGTGAAGAGATCAATAAGCCAATAAGGCCGATATTTAACGGGCCAAGCAATGCTTTTGCAGAATAGCCCCAGAGTTTATCAGTATCATGCAGCGAATTGCTGTAAAGCAAGGTCAGCGCCAAAGCAGTAAACCCCCAAAAAACAATAGCGATGCGTTTGAGATAGGTTCCAAAAGTAAGTCCATAACGGGCAATATATTCATTTTTAGACGACCCGGATGCAACGAGTTGATTAGGCCCTGCTGCAACATTTATCGTTGCCAGCACAGAGATAGCAAGAATATAATACCACGTAAAATCAATGGTATAAGGTGAACCGAAGATTTCGAAAAACGACTCAGGCAAATGATGATGAATCATCCGGAGAGGGCCAAGGACTCCGGTAGATCCAAATACTGTATTAATCTGTGCCAGGGCAAATGGAATTAAAATAATAGAAAGCATCAAAATAAAAGCGCCCTGAATCACATCGCTCACAAAGGCAGCCTCCAACCCGCCGATTATAGTAAATGACACAACAATCAGCACCATAATCCATATAAAAACATTTTTATTGATATGCGAGAAATGTTTATCCGGCCTCAGCAATTGAAGGTCTTTCAATTCATCTTTTTCTGTTGCTGTAAGAGCGGCATAATCCATTTTCTCCAATTGTTCAAGCCGGATGGCCTTGTTATATTGAATCTTTTCGGCCGGCAATAATTGTTCAACGCTTTTAGGTGTCATCACCATAACTGTTTTGGTGATACCAATGAATCCGACAGAAAGCAGTATCATCAGCCCCACAGAAGATAAAACAGAATAAACAATAGCCAGAGACCGCGATGCATATCTTTCGGCAAAGTAATCGGCCATGGTTAATACACGCATACGCCGGTACCAAACACCGGTAAACCAATACGATGGAGTAGCAAAAAGCATCATTAACGCGCTCCATATCCCCGAAGCGCCATTATTAGCAGTAGTGGTAGTAACACTGGGGCCGGTATCAGCAGATGTAGCTTGTCCAAAAGCAGAAAACACCTGAATAAGTTTATTAAACCGGCGTCCACCCATAAAATAGTCCTCTGAATTTTTTATCCGGGAAAAACTCCAGAAAGCAATTCCAAATATCACTGTAAGGTAGCAGCCAAGTACTACAATATCCCAAATGCTTAATCCAAACATATCCTTTACGAATTAAAATTAGTAATCAATCATCGTTAACACCATACACAATCGCGGTATTCCCTGAGTTTATAAATTTCGGTACCGGCCATAACAGCGGCTCCAATACCGTGGTCGCCTCCCGGTTCAACGGGTATTTTATAATAATATGTCAGATCTTGTTTAAAATTAAACCCTGTGCTCACCTTATCAAAATAACCATCGGCCTGAATACAATTATTTACAAGTCCTTCCCAGCCCCTGACAGCAATAGAAGCATAAATATCACCAATCCACCCCTCATTGACGGCTTTGGCCACAGCATAAGTATACATGGCAGTACATGATGCTTCCAACCAGGAATCGGCTTTATCGAGCAACTGTCTCCACATCCCTGTGGATGTTTGGAAACGAGCCAGCCCGACAATATGCTCCTTAAGTATAGATATCAATTCGGTACGTTTGGGATGGTCGGCAGGCAATACATTCAGCAATTCACATTGAGCCACAATCATCCATCCGTTCACCCTGCCCCAGTGTGCAACTCCCGGATGATTTTCCTGCATGATACGATAATGATAATAGATGCCATTTTCAGGCCTGTAAAGATGTTTCCGGAAATTGATTACCTGCAAAACAGCATCATCCAGATGTTTCTTATCCTTCGTAAACTGCCACGCACGGACTAAAAACGGGATGCTCATATACATATCATCACCCCAAAGAGAAGTATATCCAAACCGGTTCCGGCAAAAGGTACCATCGCTTAAACGGTCTTGTTTGTTAGAGATATAATCAATCACTTTATTTAAGTAAGAAATATATTCTGGTTTCGGATCGGTTTTAACCACCTCAAATAAACCGGCAGCCATAGCTCCGAAATCATCAAGCCGGTCGAGCCGGAAATACTGATGAACAGGTGCGCCGGGAATCCTTGCATCAAAAAGTTTCTGAAAAAAATCAATATTATTAAACAAAAACTCATAGTTTTTTTTCGCGTAGCGGATATATTTATCGTCATTCAATATTTTTGCCAACTCATAAAAAGCGAGATGAATAACACCGTTCCAGTATTTCCAGTCGTTTAATAAACTTTTAAGCTTTATATTATTATATGACCTGATATCCTTGCTATCGTTATAAATCTCGCCTGTAACTGTATCAATAAACTGGTAAGAGGTATGATTAATAATGTAGGAAGCCAGCAAACGCAGAGATTTTTCGACCTGGGATTTTTCAGGTGGAATGCCAATAGTTTCAGCTACATTGACATAGGGAAGCGCAGATGATTTTTCCATATTCTAGTTATTAAATAGTTTATCGAAGATCGGTAGTTTGAACCGGATCAACAGGACTGTCAGAGCCGGCCATACCCCATATAAATGAATAATTTGAAGTGCCCGCTGCACTATGGATAGACCAGGAGGGCGACAACACGGCCTGATTGTTATGCATCCAGATATGACGTGTTTCTGACGGCTCACCCATAAAATGACATACAGCATGACCTTCAGGAATATCGAAATAGAAATATGCCTCCATCCGTAATGTATGCAAATGACAAGGCATGGTATTCCATACACTGCCGGGTTTCACCTTAGTGACACCCATCATCAACTGGCAGGTTTCAACCAGAGCCGGTACGATATACTGATGCAACACCCTGTCGTTAGCTGTACCGGCAGATCCGACAGGAACCTGCCTGGCTTCACTGCTGCTAATTTTTTTTGATGGGAAACAAGCATGAGCAAGACACGAATTGATGTAAAATTTTGCGGGGTTAGAAGGATCATCACTTGAGAACGCAATATCGTTAGTACCCAAACCCAGATATAAAGCATCTAGATGGTCAAGTGAATAAACTGCATTTCCTGCCTTTACTTTACCGCCGGATCCGACATTTATTATACCCATTTCACGACGCTGAAGAAACGAACCGGCCTTCTCAATATCCATAGGAATCAAAGGTAGTTCTTCGTTAACAGGCATCAAACCGCCAATAATCATCCGGTCGTAATACGTATAGATAAGAATGGATTCGTCATTTCCAAATAATTTTTCGATAAGATAATTATCACGCAGCGCAACAGTATTATATTGTCGGGCATCACGCGGACTGGTATTATATCGAATCTGCTGTATTGTTTTCATACATCATTCTGTATTGCGTTAAAGTTGAGCAAATATAAACAAATAACTGACTTTACAAATGACAAAATATAATCCCGGGGAAGATCTTTAAAACCTGTATCCGGAAGAATGATCTCAAATAAACCATCGAAAGCTATACCGAATAATCATATAATAAAGGATTCATTCGAAGGCAAGCAATGGCTGAAGCGAACGCACATAAAACGATCGCCGGTGAAACGGACACATCCCGTATTTTTTAATAGCAAGCACATGAGCGGCAGTGGCATATCCCTTGTTTTTATTCCATCCATAATGAGGATATTGTTCGTGCAAATTTACAATGTATTCGTCCCTGTATGTTTTGGCAAGAACAGATGCAGCAGCAACAGACATGTACAATGCATCGCCATCAACAATACAGCGATGGGGTATAGATCGGTAAGGTTTAAATCTGTTTCCGTCAATAATCAGGTGTTCCGGTATGATTGAGAGCCCGTCAATAGCTTTGTGCATAGCCAAAATAGATGCGTTCAGGATATTTATCTTATCAATCATGTTATGGTCAACGGATGCAACAGCAAAGGCAAGAGCTTCCTTTTCGATAATCGTACGCAGTATCAACCGTTTTTTCTCAGTCAGTTTTTTCGAGTCATCAAGTCCGGGATAATCAAAATGTTCGGGAAGTATAACGGCAGCAGCAAACACAGGGCCGGCAATGCATCCGCGTCCTGCCTCGTCGCAACCGGCTTCGGGGATGCCCCGGATATAACAGCTTTTCAGTTTTGTCATATCAGGCATTTTTCAATGGAGTTCCAGAGTAACGCGGCTGAGGCATCCCACGAAAATTTGAGTCGCTGCAGACGTCCTTTTTCAATCAGTGAATTACGCAAAATAATATCGCCATACACTGCTTTCATGGCAGATGCTATTGAATCAACCGAAAAAGGATCAACTAAAAGACCGGCGTCACCGGCCACCTCAGGTAAAGAGGTATTATTACTGCAGATCACCGGAACATCGGCATACATGGCCTCAAGCAAGGGTATACCAAATCCTTCAAAATACGAAACATAAGTTAATGCAAGGGCCGACCCTATAAGAAATTTGAGCTCTTCAGGATTTTTTCGACCGGCAAAAATCACATCTGTCTTATGTTTAATCCTTTTGTATACTTTTTCCATGTCGCTGGTACCAAACATTTTTTCGCCCACCAGTACAAGTTTAACATCCGATGAAGTGCTGATTTTAAATGCATCAAAAGCAAGCAAAAGCCGTGCAATATTTTTACGGGGATTAAACATGCCAACATAAATAAAATAGTCACAACCCCGAGTATATCTTTGTTTCGTTGCAATGATCTCGATTGGATTAAGTGGCTGATAGAATGAATTTGATCCGTTATACACCACATCAATTATTTCAGGATTAATGCTAAATGAAGTTGCTATGTCCTTTTTGGAGAATTCGGATACAGTAGCTATGCGCGCGGCAGCACGGGCAAAACGCGGGAAAAAATAATTGTAATACCAGCCGGTAAGCAAAGGCAGCTTGCCGGGATAATGAACAAAATTAATATCATGAATTACCGGCAGCATGGGTATACCAGCCGACTGTGGCATCAGGCCATCGGGTGAAAGAAAGAGAGATGCGCCGGAAAAATACCTGCGTATCGAATATTCAAACCAGATATAATACAACAACGGATGACGTGCCTCGGGACGGATAATAACCGGTGTAATATTGGAAGAAAAAATAAATTCAGGCGCATAAGACCTGTCAAAAAGGAAAACAAACTGATGCTCAGGATGTTTCTGCGTTATCCGACATAGTGTTTCCCTTGTAAACCAGCCGATTCCTTCCAGTTTTCCTTTTATTAACAGGCGGGTGTTTACAACAATTTTCACTTAGAAGGATAATTTTTAAAAGTTTGATGTATTATTGTGTAACAAATATACAAAAAGTATGAATTATATTTTTTCAGAGAACGATATGCCGGCAAAAGAAGAATTGCCAGTGAATGTTGACAATGAAAAAAAAAATAAACAAGACGAAGAACTTAAGCGCAAGTATCGCAAGGCCTTTCTACTAAATACACGCGAATTTAAAGTATTAAAAAATTATTGCAAAAAGTATCGTATCCTCAACCAGTCGGAATTCATGCGTTCAGCTATAATGACTGCTATACTGAAAAAATATGATGAAGATGCCCCAACCCTGTTTGAAGTAAAAAAAGTACAGGAACAGGAAGTCAAAGAACTAGAAAAACCGACAAAACAAAAACCAGCTGTTGTTGTTCCTCCGCAACCTGATTTATTTTCGTGCCTGCAACAGTAACCCGATCAATTCGCGATTTGTTTGTCGCTATCTATGAAAAAACTTTTTCGCAGAACAACCATATTCCCGTGTATGCTGAATTGCTATCAAAAATAATGCCTGTAAAACCATATATTCTATCTATCTGTTCAGGTGCAAATCACCAACACAACGCACGTAAAAAAAGTCATTTATCCGTAAGCAATTGCAAATCGAAGAAGATGGATCATCGGTTCTTCGTGTTAACCTTAAAATCCCGGCTAAATAATCAATGAAATCCTTACTTTTGCATCACTTTAAATGAATTAATCAATGAAAAGAAATAAAACGCTGGTCATTCTCGCTGCAGGACTTGGCAGCCGGTATGGCAGTTTAAAACAAATGGACAGGATCGGTCCATCGGGTGAGACACTTCTTGAATACTCGGCCTTTGACGCCATACGCGCCGGTTTTAATAAAATCGTATTTGTTATTCGTAAAGAAACCGAAAATGAATTTATTGAATTACTTGCCGGAAAAATAGCCGTTCATGCAGATCTTGAATTTGTATTCCAGGAACTTGATGACTTGCCGGATGGCTTTAGATTGCCCGAAAGCCGCGTTAAACCATGGGGTACAGGACATGCTATACTTGCAACCCGAAAAAAAATAAATGAATGTTTTGCTGTGATCAATGCAGATGATTTTTATGGACGTAGTTCATTTATTCTCCTGTCAAATTTTCTTGACAGCGATGATGCCCTTATAAAGAACGATTTTGCCATGGCCGGTTATTCGCTGGCCAAAACCCTTTCTGAATTCGGCTCAGTATCCCGGGGAGTATGTTCTGTTACTGCCGATCAATATCTGCTAAATATCACCGAGAAAACAGCCATCAATCGGGTGCATGACAAAATTGTGAATAAGCAATCAAATGGCGAAACAGAAAATTTATCGCCGGAAGCCGTTGTATCAATGAACTGCTGGGGCTTTACGCCAGTACTATTCGATCATCTGTACTACTTTTTTGAAAACTTTCTGAAGTCCAACATCAACAACCACAAAGCCGAGTTCTATATCCCCTTTGTTGTGAATGACCTTATCAAGAGCGGGCAGCACCGGGTTAAAGTTCTTCCGGCCACCAATGAGTGGTTTGGTATGACCTATAAAGAAGACCGCCAGATAGCTGTAGAAAAAATCAATCAAATGGTTAAACAAGGCATCTATGCTGATAACCTCTGGAAATAGCCATTGATCAATCTGCTCTGGTTTTGTTCTTTTTTTTAATCCATTGCAAAAAAATCGTTTTTTTTACCTATTTTTAAGGGAAACACAAAACTATTATGGCAGATTATATCCTCGCCATTGATCAGGGCACAACGAGTACGCGTGTGATTGTTTTTGACAGCACCGGACACATTGTCAGTTCTGCGCAACAGGAATTTAAGCAATACTATCCGCAACCCGGATGGGTTGAGCATGATGCAGAAGAGATATGGCAAACTGTTTTACAAACGCTTCGAATTGCCGTTGAACAAGCCGGCGCAAAACATATTGCTGCAGCAGCCATCACAAACCAACGCGAAACGGTTGTTGTATGGGACAAACGTACAGGCAAACCTGTTTACAATGCCATTGTATGGCAGGACAGACGCACAGCCGGCTATTGCAACACACTTAAATCACAAGGACATGAAGACATGATCAGATCAAAAACAGGGCTCGTGATCGATTCATATTTTTCAGCTTCTAAAATCAGATGGATTCTTGATCAGGATAAACGCATACGCAATGATGCCGAACAGGGACATTTGGCTACCGGAACCATTGATTCATGGTTAATCTATCGTCTCACGGGCGGCAAACGGCATATCACCGATGTTTCGAATGCAAGCCGGACAATGCTTTTTAATATCAACTCATTAAAATGGGATACTGAACTGACTGACTTATTTAATATACCGCAAAGAATGCTGGCTGATGTATGCCCGTCATCTGCACACTACGGCAACATGGCCATTCCAGGGTTTAGCATGGCTTTATGCGGGATAGCCGGGGATCAGCAGGCCGCTCTTTTTGGACAACAATGCTTTACCCCGGGCATGGTCAAAAACACCTATGGAACGGGATGCTTCATGATGATGAATACAGGGAATAAACCGGTTGCATCGAAAAATAAACTGCTGACAACTGTTGCATGGCAAACAGGAGATCAAACCGTTTATGCGCTTGAGGGAAGCGTTTTTATTGCCGGTGCATTGGTACAATGGCTTCGCGACGGATTGGGCATAATCAGTGAATCGGCCGAGGTTGAACAACTGGCCTCGCAATGCCCCGATAATGGAGATGTATATATTGTACCTGCCTTTGCCGGGCTTGGCGCGCCCTACTGGGATCAAAGCGCACGCGGCATCATTGCCGGTTTGACACGCGGTATAACCAAATCGCATTTAGCCCGTGCGGCCCTTGAAGCCATCTGTTATCAGACCTGCGATGTACTTCTGGCTATGCGCGACGACAGTTCAATGCCCATCAGCATTCTGAAGGCCGATGGCGGAGCAAGTAAGAACGATCTGATGATGCAATTCCAAAGCACATTGCTGGGCATTCCGGTTGTGCGTCCTACCATGACCGAAACGACAGCTCTGGGTGCTGCGCTATTGGCCGGTGTGGCCTGCGGAGTATGGAAATCGCCATCGGATATTACCGGAACACTATCCACCACCGTCTTTTCGCCCGAACAGGGAGTTGACTACAGCCCACAATTAGCCAAATGGAAAAAAGCTATTGAAAAATCAAGAGAATGGACCATTTAACTACTATACTATGAATCGTGACGTAATGCTTCAACAAATCGGCTCCCGTTCCGAACCGTGGGATATTGTTATCATCGGTGGCGGAGCCACAGGGTTGGGCGCGGCAGTGGATGCTGCCTCAAGAGGATATAAAACACTGCTGATTGAGCAGTCCGACTTTGCCAAAGGAACATCCAGCCGAAGCACTAAACTGGTTCATGGCGGTGTACGCTATCTGCAGCACGGCGATGTATCGCTGGTACTGGAAGCCCTGCACGAACGCGGATTGTTACTGCATAACGCACCACACCTGGTACGTAACCAATCGTTCATCATTCCCAATTATGAGTGGTGGGAAGGACCATTCTATACTGTTGGCATGAAAGTATATGATATGATGGCCGGGAACCTTGGACTGGGGCCTTCGCAGCATTTATCAAAACAACAGGTACTTCACGAAATACCAAATCTCCGCACACGAGGGTTGCTGGGTGGAGTAATCTATCACGACGGGCAGTTCGACGATGCCCGGCTGGCTGTTAATCTTGCTCAAACCTGCGTGGAATATGGCGGTACAGTAATCAATTACTTCAAATGCACCGGACTCATCAAATCGCCCGGACAAACAGTGAATGGAGTTATTGCATGCGATATGGAAACCGGTACACAGTACCGCATTCCGGCCAAGGTGGTCATCAATGCTACCGGTGTATGGGCCGATGATATACTGCGCATGGATGTGATGGATGCGCCTGGCGCCATTGTGCCCAGTCAGGGCGTACATCTGGTACTCGACAAAGAATTTCTGCAAGGAACAGATGCCATCATGATTCCCCACACCGACGACGGCCGCGTATTGTTTGCCGTTCCCTGGCACAACAAAGTGATTGTGGGCACAACAGACACCAAAGTAAAAAAAGCCGACCTTGAGCCGAAACCCCTGAAAGAAGAAATTTCATTTCTGCTGAATACCGCAAAAAAATATCTGACCAGACCACCGGCGCCTGCCGATGTACGCAGTATGTTTGCAGGACTACGTCCGCTGGCCGCACCCGATCATAAATCAAAAAATACCAAGGAGATCTCCCGTAGTCACAAAATCATTGTCTCTGTAACCGGACTAATAACGATTACCGGCGGAAAATGGACAACATACCGGAAAATGGCTGAAGATGCAATAGATAAGGCAATAATGATTGGCGGCCTAACGCCATCGGCCTGCATAACCAAACAGTTAAAAATTCACGGAGCCATGCTGCCACCTGCAGCTAACCATCCATTGAATGTTTACGGCACCGATAAGCCGGCTATCGAAGAGATGATTTTTAAGGACAGTTCACTTCAAAAACAGTTGCACCATGCATTACCATATACAGGAGCCGAAGTTGCATGGGCAGTAAAGCATGAGATGGCACGTACCGTTGAAGATGTTCTGGCCCGCCGTACCCGCGCGCTATTCCTTGATGCAAAAGCAGCAGCAGATATGGCTCATGCTGTTGCAGCAATTATGGCGCCCATGCTGAATAAAAATAACGACTGGCAAAAAAATCAGATTAAATTTTTTCTGGCGCTGAGCCAAAGGTACTTATTGGTTTAAATAGTAATTGTTTTCCCATCCAAACCAATACAACAATCCCTTATAACTTTTTAATCAGTTGCAACAGTCCGGGTGTTATATAAGCATCAATACTACTGTCGCCGGATGAATAGATAAGAATAGCATCGGTATTGATTTCGTCCAATTTCTGCCGGCTCTTTTCCAGTCCCATCAGCATACAGCAAGTAGCAAGAGCATCTGCTGTGGCGCAATCATCGCTAACTACAGTAGCACTTAACAAGTGATGAATTTCCGGTTTGCCGGTAACCGGATTAATAGTATGCGAATACTTCATGCCATTTTGAAAATAAAATTTGCGGTAATTACCAGATGTAGCCAGCGCTTTGTTATTCAGATGAACGATGTATTGCAGTTGGGTTCCGGGCGAGTTGTTTCCTTCATCCGGGCGGTCAATCCCGATACGCCAGGGTTCATGTTTTGGATTAACCCCTTTCACGCGAACTTCGCCGCCAATTTCAACCAGATAATTTCGTACATTATGCGAATCGAGAAAACCTGCAATCAGGTCAACCGTGTAACCCTGGGCAATGGCGTTCAGGTCAATGGTTATACGCGGGTCACTCTTGATCAGCCGGTCGCCGGCAATCCTGATCTTCTCCGATCCGATAAACTGCAGTATACTGTCAATATCTTCCTGTTTTATTTCTGTTTTCGGCGCATTCCCGAATCCATAATAACGGACAAGAGGGCCAACAGTAATATCAAATAAACTACCAGAAAATACAGTCATCTCCATCGAACGATTGATGAGCGTTTTCAGATGACGGTTCAAACGAGCCGATGAGTCGTTATTATTAATCCGTGACACCAAAGAGGATGGATTATACAAAGAGAAAGAAGAATCAATATCCAGGAATATTGCATTTATTTCACCTGAAAAATTTTTCATCTGCAACGACTGATAAACAATATGATAAGTTGTACCCTGCACTGTGCCGTCAATACTCGTGTATGGTACGTCGGAATTGCAGGAACAAAAAAACAGAACACCGCACCAGAGGAGAAAACTGCGGAATGAATTCTTTATAAGATTAGCCAAAATCATCGAATGCGATCATATCGTCGGGGATACCGAGTGAATAGAACAATTTCTGCAATGCATCATTCATCTGTGGAGGTCCACAATAGTAATATTCTATCTCTTCCGGCTCATCGAGATTTTTAAGGTAATTATCATAGAGCACCTGATGAATAAATCCTGTAAGCCCGTTCCAGTTATCATCAGGTTTTGGCTCGGACAGAGCAAGATGAAAGGTGAAATTCGGATTTTGTTTTTCGAGCATCCGGAACTCATCCTCATAAAACACTTCGCGTTTTGACCGGGCGCCATACCAGAACGATATTTTCCTCTCCGATTTAAGTGTTTTCAGTAAATGAAAGATATGAGAGCGTAATGGAGCCATTCCCGCGCCGCCGCCAACATAGATCATTTCCCTTTGTGTGTCTTTAATAAAAAATTCGCCATAGGGACCGGAAAACGATACAGGATCACCCGGTTTAAGTGAAAAAATATACGATGAACAAATTCCCGGATTAACATTCATGAACGATTTCTTTGCTGCATCCCAGGGAGGAGTAGCGATACGGATATTCAGTTTTACCAGGTTTTTTTCAGCCGGATAATTAGCCATTGAATAAGCGCGGTATGTTGGTTCAGGATTCACCATTTTCAGTGACCACATCTGATATTTATCCCACTCATCTTTAAATGCATTTTCAACCCAGATATCTTTAAAATCAACAGTACACACCGGTACATCAATCTGAATATATTCACCGGGTTTAAAATCAATAGAAGCATCAGGGGGCATCTGGATTACCAGTTCTTTAATAAACGAGGCAACATTTTTATTGGAAAGCACCCTGCCTTCAACTTTCCTGATACTCAATACCGATTCCGGAACCCTGATAGTCATATTTTGCCTGACCTTCACCTGGCATCCAAGCCGCCAGTTATTTTTTTGCTGGCTCCGGTTAAAGAAACCTGTTTCGGTAGGTAAGATACTTCCGCCACCTTCGATTACCTGACATTTGCATAAACCGCATGTTCCGCCTCCACCGCAAGCCGATGGGAGAAACAGGCCGGCATTACTCAATGTTGTGAGTAAACTGGAACCGGTAGGTACCACTATTTCTTTATCATTCACTTTAAGCGTCACATCTCCGTTAGATGTAAGTTTATGTTTGGCAAAAAGCAGAATTGCCACCAGAAAAATCAGGATCACGAACAGCACAAAACTGCTGAGCAGCAGCGATTGGCCAAGAGATGCAATGATAATAAAAAGGATGCTCATAGTTTAATTCCGAGAAACGTCATAAATGCAATGCCCATTAAACCAGTAATAATAAACGTGATGCCCAAGCCGCGCAAGGGCGCCGGGATATTTGAATAGCGGATTTTTTCGCGAATCGCAGCCATAGCCACAATAGCCAGAAACCATCCGAGACCTGAACCGGCGCCAAAGCTGGTGGCTTCGGCCAGTGTTGAATATTCGCGCTCCTGCATCCATAAAGCGCCGCCAAGTATTGCACAATTAACAGCAATGAGAGGAAGAAAAATACCCAGCGAATTATACAGAGGCGGAAAAAATTTGTCAACAATCATTTCAATCAATTGCGTCATGCTGGCGATTACAGCAATAAAGACAATAAAACTAAGATACCCGAGATCGAGCGATGCAAAATCGGCATCGAGCCATACCAGCGAACCCTGCTTCAGCATATATTTTTCAATAAAATAATTTACCGGAACCGTAATTGTAAGCATAAAGAAAACCGCAATACCCAGCCCTGCGCTTGTTTTAACAGTTTTCGAAACAGCCAGATACGAACACATGCCTAAGTAGAAAGCAAAAATCATGTTATCAACAAACATGGATTTAACAAATATGCTTATCAGGTTTTCCATAGTTAATTTGTTTCGATTAATTCTCTGTTTTTTGCGCGCTGAATCCAAATGATTACCCCAACAATAATAAGAGCCATAGGGGGGAGAATCATCAATCCATTATTCACATATCCGGTTGAATAGATACCCAATTTTTCCATTACCGGATAGCCCCATAATTCACCAAAGCCAAGTAGTTCACGAATAGCTCCAAGCCCAACCAGAATTAACCCGTAACCAACACCATTGCCAATACCGTCGAGAAATGATGGCCAGGGCTTATTAGCCATAGCAAAGGCCTCGAGACGTCCCATCAGTATACAGTTCGTTATAATCAATCCTACAAACACCGATAATTGCTTGCTGACATCATAAACAAATGCTTTCAGTATCTGGTCAACCAGAATAACAAGTACTGATATTACGGTGAGTTGCACGATAATACGGATCCGCGGAGGAATGTATTCTCTAATCAATGCAATAACCAGATTTGCAAAAGCCGTAACAATGATAACCGAAATGGCCATAACAAATGCCGGTTGAAGCTTCACGGTAACAGCCAGCGACGAGCAGATACCCAGCACCTGTACCGTAATAGGATTATTCCGGTTTATGGGCTCTGTGATAAGTTTAATATTTTTCGCTGAGAACAGCGATTCTTTTTCTGCCATTACTTTTTATTTTTAATGAGATATGCTTTATAATTCAGTAAACAATCATAAATCATCTTTTGTACGCCAGCAGATGTTATCGTAGCGCCTGAAACAGCATCAACTCTGTTTTGACTATTATAAGCTTTTCCTTTTTTAATAACTGCAACAGGATTAAATACCATCTGATCATCAAAAATTACCTTGCCCCTGAAAGGTTGTTTAAAATAATTCTTTGTAATTTCTGCTCCCAGTCCCGGTGTTTCACCTTTATGGTCGAATGTAATACCATAGATGGTATTCATATCTTTTCGCAATGCAACATAACCGTAAATAGGTCCCCACAAACCTTTACCAATCAGCGGAAACACGAAGCACGTATCATTTGTCCCAATGTATCCGCAAAAAACAGGCAGATTACGTAAAGATGCCGGCTTGCTCAATTCATCCTTGAGATTAATAGAAAAGCCGTCAGCGTTGCGCTTCTTTGTTCCGGCGCCATCAACAGTAAAAACATCCACAATAAACTTTTGATACAGCTCTGTTGCATTATCCACGGTGCTGCCAATATTAAGCGATGCAAGAATATATCGTTTTTTCTCAATTTCGATGTTCCGTTCCTGAAACGGTTGCAATTGTAAAGCGGCAAGAGTGAGTAAGACAGCCACAACCACAGCCAGCAGTGTCGCAAAGATAAAGGTATATTTATTACTGAATTCTTTCATGTGACATCAATGCACTTTTATTTTCCCTCTTTTCAGTCGTCTGCTGATATTTCCCTGTACAACCAGATGATCAATCAGAGGGGCAAAAACATTCATAAGCAAAATAGTAAGCATGGTAGCTTCGGGGTAAGCCGGATTGAACACGCGCATTGCAATAATAAGCGCACCAATTAGCAGTCCGTAAACAATTTTCCCTTCTGCTGTCTGCGCGCCGCTCACAGGGTCGGTAGCCATATAAACAGCGCCAAAAGCAAATCCTCCCAAAACGAGATGATAATGAGCCGGGAGTTGCATATAACTATTTGCCGCAATAAGATTAAAAATTAATCCCATACAAAAACCGCCGGCAAATACCGAAAGCATGATACGCCAGGAAGCAATACCGGTAATAAGCAGAAAAAGGGCGCCCATCAGAATAGCCAGTTTAGATGTTTCGCCGATACAACCGGGAATAAGTCCGAAAAATAAATCGCGAAAAGGAATTTCACGGCCAAAACCATCAATGATAGCTGTAGCGCCGGCCGAAAGTTGTCCCAGTGCTGTTTCGCCGGAGTATCCGTCAACCAGTCCTGCTGTTTCAGTCATGCCCGAAACCCACACCTGCGAACCACTGATAAAGCCAGGATAAGCAAAAAAGATAAACGAACGGGCAAGCAGCGCGGGATTCATAATATTCATTCCTGTACCACCAAAAATTTCCTTGCCAAAAAACACAGCAAAAGCAGTAGCTAATGCGACCATCCATAGCGGTATATCCGGAGGCATAATAAGAGGAATAAGCATACCTGTAACCAGAAAACCTTCATTGACTTCATGGCCGCGAACCTGAGCCATAATAAACTCAATGCCAAGGCCGGTTACATAAGTAACAATAATCACCGGCAAAACTTTAATTAATCCAAACAAAAATGCATCAGCAAAGAAAAACGATTGATTAAACACCTTTCCGTGAGCAACGAAATACTGGTATCCGGTATTAAAAACACCAAACAACAGAGGAGGTATCAGTGCAATAATAACCATCACCATAGCCCGTTTCATATCAATAGCATCACGGATATGACTTCCGGCGGATGTTGTAGTATCGGGGACAAAAAGAAAAGTTTCAAAGGCATCGAATGCCGAATGAAGTTTTTCAAATCTACCACCTTTCTCAAAGTGTGGTTTGATGTGTTGAATATATTTCTTCAGCCAGTTCATCCCTGCTCAGCTAATTTCTTTAATAATCAGATTAATCCCCTTTCTTAATAACTGCTGCACTTCAATTTTCGATGTGCAGACGTATTCGCATAAAGCCAGATCCTCTTCAACCACTTCGTAAATGCCAAGGTTTTCTATCTGATCAATATCTTCGGCAAGAATAGCTTTAAGCAAGTGTACCGGTAGAATATCCATTGGCAGTACACTTTCGTATTGGCCTGAAAAAACGAAAGCCCGCCTTCCGCCATGCAGATTTGTATCAGGAACATATTTCCGGTCGGGAGAAAGCCACGACCAGAATGTGCGTGATGCGCTGAATTTATTAAATCCGGGTGATGCCCAACCGAGCAATTCATGATAGTTACCTTCGGGGATCACGGTGATCTGAACATCCGAAAAACCCAGATGGCCATCCAGGGATATTTTCCGTCCTGTAAGCACATTACCGCTGATATATCGAACATTTTCTTCTGTAATATTACCGGCAATGAGTGGTGCAATAGACGATCCACTGATTACCTTAAAATACATTGGTCTTTTCACAACAGGGCCTGTAAGCGCTACCAGCCGTGACGTGTCGGTAATTGCTTTCATAAAAAACCGGCCGACAAGGATAACATCCTGAGGATGTATTGTCCAAACAATTTCACCTTTATTGATTGGGGCAATATGATGGATCTGAACACCAGTGTTTCCCGCGGGATGCGGGCCAGTAAACTCATGAAGTGTCAGTTTCCGGCAGTTGGAATAAACAGCCGGAACAGGATACCTCCCGTCAACGCTCAGGTGTATACGTCCGGCAGTTAGTTTAGCCAGCGCATCAATACCTGTCAGAAACTCCGGCTCATAGCCCGAAATCAGATAATCAATATCCGGGGCCAGCGGAGCAGTATCAAATCCTGAGATAAAAATATCCCGGGGCATTTTTGCAGGGTCAGCAATCAGATTAAACGGACGTTGTTTAATAACCGGCCACAAACCCGAATCCAACAGTGCCTGAATAATCATATCCCGGTTCACATTGTTCACATCCTGCCGGGTAAATGGTTTATATTCTATCTCTTTATCAGCGGCAATAATCACTTCCTGCAGTTCGCGCCGTTCAGCCCTGATAATTTCTTTAATCACACCGCTCACCGGTGATGTTAAACTGATTTCCGGTTTATTTTTATCGGTCAATACCTTATCGCCTGCCCTAACCCTGTCACCCGGCTTTACAGCCAGACGCGGAACAAATCCGAAATAATCCGATGGTTTAATACTAATCGTTGCTGATAACGGCATCTTCATCGTAACCTTTTCGGCTACGCCTTTTATCCGAATGTTCAATCCTTTCCGAAGATGTTTAACGTCAGGCATGTCATAAAAATATCCATCCAAAAATAAATACTTTCCAGTTATTTTATACCTTTAAAAACAGATTAATAACAAATACTTATAATTAGATGTTACGATCCGTCATCTTTTGCTCACTGTTTATATTTATCCGCTTCTTTGATTTTCAATCTATTGAGGCATCCGAGCCGGATACAATTTACTCAAATACCATAAAAAGCGTATTATTCACACGTTCAGGCAACCTTTTATCCTATCCGGTTATTGATCTGAATAATGGTGAGAAAGCCACCTTGCAGTTCGATTTACTGAACGAACAGGAGAAAACATTCTATTATATACTCGTACACTGCAATATGTATTGGGAGCGAGACAGTTTGCAACCCATAGAGTACATAGACGGGTTTGAGGTTAACCGGATTAAAAACCAGTCGGCATCTATCCTCTCAATCCTGCCATATATTCATTATACTTTGCCAATACCTAATGATGATATACGGCTGAAAATATCAGGCAATTATCTGTTATGTATCTATGAGGATGAAGAAAAAACAAAGCCCGTGATGCAAAAACGACTGTTTGTATGTGAAACAAAAAGCGAAATACAGGCAACTGCGCGACGGGCTACCCTTCCGGTATATGCCGACACAAAACAGGAGATTGATGCTGAAGTAACTTTATATGAGCGCAAGGTCAACGATCCGGAAAACGAGCTGCGTCTGCTGATAATACAAAATTTCCGTCCGGATATGTATGTTGAAGTAAAACCGAAATTCATTCGCGGCAACATCATCAGCTACAATCACGAAGAAGGAAATCTGTTTAATGGCGGCAATGAATTCAGACATTTCAACTCAAAAAATCTCCGCGTCCCCCTTGAAAATATTGATTTGATTGACTACCAAGCGCCGTATTATCATTTTCTGCTGAAACCGGAAAGCGACAGAACATTCACCGGCTATACCTACGGGCAGGATATAAACGGGAAATATTACATTGATGCCGACCTGCGCAATTCACCAGCGCTGATGGCCGATTATGTATATGTACATTTTACACTCCCGTATGATGTACCGCTGATTGACGGTACAGTACATATCCTCGGGGCGATGAGCAACTGGAAGTGCAACGAAAAAAATCAAATGACATATGATTTTGAAACAAAAGCTTACATCGGTTCTATGCTGTTAAAGCAGGGTTATTACAATTATCATTTCGCGCTGCGCGATAAGCTGACCGGAGCCATTGATACGGGCTTCTTTGAAGGGAACAGTTACCAGACCGAAAATGACTATGTACTACTTTTATACGAACGCGTATCCGGGGCTCTTTACGACCGGCTGATCGGGCGAGCGGTTGTAAACACGATCAAACCATTATAGGATAACGCTTTCTGATTATTCCATCAGAATAGCATATCTGCTCATTTCTGCAGGATACTGATCTCACCTCCAACAGCAGTGATATTCACTTTAGCTGGTTTATCCGATGTTCCAATTACGCCTGCACTACGCATCTTACGTGTCTTCGCATCAATTATTTCATCCTTCATAGACGACTGACTAACCGGATAACTCAGCTTTGTATTGGTATGAACAATATCACAATCATAAGCCATGCCGCCAACGGCAAATACCAGCAGGATGTTCGAATAGTTCGCAGAGATAACAATCCCTGTTGCAGTATTTTCAACCGATTTGACCGAGAACTTCCCATAGCTGCTGCGCAGAAAGGCCTTAAAACCTAATGCCGTTAGATTAAGCGTTGAGAATGATGCATCGCAGTCAATGGTATTCACGGTTCCGAAATTATATTTATCCCGGCGTGATGTCAGCCGGACTTCGTTTACATCATTCAGTGTAAATGATGATGATTTGCTGTTGATATTCAGTCGTCCGGCCTTCTCGATGGTGAAATCGCCATAGTTTGCAGTGAGTATTCCATTTTTTATTTCATTGATCACAGCATCACCAAACGAGAGCGAGATTGTTGCCGTTGAGTTGAAATCATGAGCTTTCAAACTGCCATAGGAAAGATCAATCGTTACATTGCCGGCCAGATCATCGCAATAAATATCGCCGAATTTATTTTCCACTTTAAGATTTGCACCCGACGGAAGAAAAACGATATAATTAATCTCGATATTCTTTTCCTGTCCAATCACACTGCCGGTAAAGTCGTTCACCATATTCCGGCTACTGTTCAAAAAAAGTGTTTTCGCCACAATAAAATGACTGCTCTGTACAAACGAGACATCAATCTCATTCATAAGTTTTTTTGTTTTATATTCATCCTTAGCCCTGACAATCATCGTGACCTCAAACATCACCGAATCTTTATTCCAGGTATTGATATGCACCATTCCGTATTTATTGGTTATCTCGGTGCGTGTATCCCGGAAAGCAGCGTATGTCCGATACACTTTTTTTGACAATTCGGATTTCTGCCCCTGCACTGTGATTACAGTCAGCGACAATAAAAAACCGATACATGTTATTTTACAAATCTGCTTTTTCATTTGTATGAGTATTACATGCGTTCAAATCATTCAGTTCGTTTAATACATCTTCGAGCAACTGAAGCTTTAACTGGTAATTACGGATCATGTGCTCAATCACCTCGCGGTTGGCAACATTATCCTTCAGATCTTTCTTCAGTTCATTGGCCAGATGATTCAGTTCATCGAGGTCCGACACTACCTGATTATACACCTCGGGGTTCGATTGTGTACAGATTTTTACCTGCGACAGCCGTGAGTTAAGCTGAACGGAATAAAACTTCTCGGCATCCTGTAATTCGGCCATAATGCTATTGTTTGCTGCCGGTTGCATTTTTTGATGAGAGAAGTTTGCCAACCGGAAAGCAGAGAGATACGACAAGCCGGCAACGAGAATCACTGATGCCGCCACTGCCGCTACACGCAAACCGGCAGTCCATGGATGGATTTTGCGTTCACGGGCAAGATCATCCGAGATACGCTCCCATATTGCAGGCGACGGCTGATGCACATTGAAGCTATCACGGTTGTCGCGTACATACTGTTCAAATCGTCCGTTTTCCATAATTATTCAGTTAATTCATTTGTTTTATCAATTCCAGCACTTTATTCTTTGCCCGCATATATTGTGTTTTAGATGTACTCTCGCTGATATCCATAATTTGCGCTATCTCCGTGTGATCATACCCTTCCAGCAGGTATAGCGAGAGGATAATCCGCGAGCCCTCGGGCAATTGTTCAATGGCTTTATGGATCTTCATTACATTCATTTTTACTTCGTCTTCGTTATTCTCATCATTTACTTCCGGCCTATCCTGCCGTGTCATATCTTGCACATATACCAGTTCCGCTTTCTTGCGTTTCAGGGTATTTATGCAGTGGTTAATCACAATCTGCTTGAGCCACGAACCAAAAGGCGCATCGAACCGGTATGTTGTCAGCCGTCTGAAGGCCGTGGTAAACGACTCCTGCAACATATCCTCTGCCTCTTCCTTTGTGCGCATAAACCGAAGGCAGATATTGTACATCGCACCCGAATAGAGTTGGTACAGCCGGTACTGCGCATCGCGCCTTCCTTCCATACATTGAAGGATTATATCCTTGTGTATATCAACCACGTCTCAACCTTTGGTTAACCAGTATTAAAGACAAAGATAAAAGCTAAGGGTTGCAAAATAAGCAGAAAAAATCAGCAACCATCAATAAAGTCCTGATTAACTAACAAATAAAATGAAGTCAATATTTATTTGACCGGCTGTGTTGTAACAGCGGCTGGCTGAGCCGGAGCTTTAGGTGCAGCAGCCGGGGTGGTTGTTACCGGAGCAGTTGATTTAGCCGGCAGAGTAGTAACAGGAGCAGCAACCGGTTTTGGCATCGGCTTGCTGGCCGGAGTTACGGGCTTCTTAGCCGGCTGTCCCGGTTTACCCGGTTTTACCGGCTGTGGTTCCGGTTGTTCTTTCGGTGCCGGTTTATTAATAATACGAAGCTTCGATACATTTAGTTTGCTGAACGGATCAACGGAACCGACAACCTTAAACTCGGTTCTGCGGTTCAAGGCGCGGCCTTCTTCAGTATCGTTGGTGGCAATCGGCTTATCTTCACCATAGCCCCTGGATATCAAACGACCTGCCTCAATTCCCTTGCTGATCAGGTAATTAACAACATTCTCGGCCCGGCGCTGCGACAGTTTAACATTATAGATACTATCGCCAAAATTATCGGTGTGCGCGCTAATCTCAACAATAATGTCAGGTGTTTCAGACAATACTTCGAACATAGTTGAATCAATAATCTTCTTTGCCGAATCAGTAACCTCATCCTTATCAAACTCATAATAGATATAGAAAACAACCGGCTCAAGCGTAATTTCCTCAAGCCAGATATTTGCAAGAGGAATATTCTCGGACCGTGTTTTATTCCTGGTTGAAACATCCTGTTGTTTATAAAAGTATCCGTCCTTTTTATAAACAATCCTGTAATCCTCACCTTTCTCCACATCAAACTTATACTCGCCATTCTCGTTGGTTGTATCGGCTTCAATAAGCATTAATGCTTCGGAGTTATCATCTTTTACCGGCACACAAAGCTGCACAATGGCTTCGTCAAGCGGATCGTCGGTAGTTGTTTTAGGATGTTTGTTCGTTCCCCCGTAAAACACCCGGCCTGAAACCGATAATTCAATATAATCTTTATTATAGAACGAATAGATATCATCGCAACATGTCGGGTTCTGGAGATTATAACCACCTTCGCGGTTTGACACAAAAAATCCCTCTGCTTTTTGTTTTGGATTCAATGCGAAATACAGATCATCGGCCGTTGAATTATATGGAGTGCCCATATTTACCGGAGTAGCAAATTTTTTCTGTTCTCCTTTGGCTTTAAAGATGTCATGTCCGCCAAAACCAGGATGATAATCGGAACTAAAATACAGTGTTTTATTTTTTGAATCGTAATAAGGAGTAATTTCGTTACCCGGGGTGTTTATTTTACGGCCGGCATTTTCAATATTGTTGAACGAGCTGTCCTTTTCGTCAAACACGCTGTACCAGATATCCCATCCGCCTTCACTTTTAGCCATGCGGTTTGATGCAAAATACAATACTTCCCGTTTTACATTTTTTTTGATTTCCAAACCCAAAGCAGGCATGCTTGATGAGGTTTCCTCTGTGTTAACCGGAAATCCGAGACGCGAAGGATTTTGCCATTTGCCCGTACTATCGCGTTTACTTTGATAAATCTCACATCTTACTTTCCCCTGCCAATCAGTTTTACAGCGTGTAAGGTACATGCGGTTACCATCGGCCGAGATAACCGGATTGACAGTATGCGCATCAGTAGTGTTAAGTGGTGACTCAACTACGCCCTGCATAGTCCATTCAATATCCTTGGTGCGTTTGGCATAATAGAGTTTGCGCACAGGCATAGCCACAAGTTCTTCGTTAGGCAAATAATACGGCATGGTATCCGAACTAAGCGAGCCGAAAACCAGTGTATTATTATCAAGAACCATGGGCGACGATTCGGCATGCGCTTTATTAATGGTGTTATCAAGATGTTTAATATCCACCATAGTTGAGTTACTGCTCTTTTGTTTTGCCAATTTCAGGCCATCCATCTGGTTGGTGAGCCGTGTAGCATAATCACGACCTTTATACACCTTTTTAAACTCATTAAATTTCACTGATGCATCGTCATATCTTCCGGCCTGTTTTAACATAGCGCCTTGCCAGTAAAGAGAAGTGACATTAAGATTCGGTTCAAGATTATAGGAAATACCAAAATAAGTAGCAGCCCGCGTATAGTCGCGTGTATCGCGATAGAGAGCTGCCAGTTTATTGATCACTTCCATATTGGAGGTGTCACGGTTGGCATACGCCTGATAATATTTTATGGCTGTATACTGATCGCCCCTCGCCTCGGCATTCTGGGCGAATTTGACTAATTTTTTCAGCGGCAGTTGGCTGATATCGGGTTGGCTGTAACCAACAACACTGTTCAAAACGAACAGGATAAACAGAATAATCTGTATTGATTTAATACCTTTCACAGGGAATAAAAAACTTTTGGATTTGAGTACTAATCTCTCTGTATATTAAGCTCAGTTCGAAACCGCCAACATTTTTTGCCGATGATTTCAGTTCCGACATATTCAGGTCGTAGCTTAAGGCCGCTGTCCAATGCTGATAGTTACCGCCAATCATGATTACGAGGGCATCGAAATTTTTAAACTCATTGCGGGTATAAAAACCTGTGAACACCGAATTCTCGAGATAATTATCCGAAAGCACATACGTAAAGCTTGAACCCATGATCATTTCAACAGCCGTATTGTGTGACATATATAAAGCATCGGGAGTGAAATAGAATTTCGGTGACACTTTCACTTTGGTTCCGCCATGAAATACCAGTCGCGGCGGCAGGGTATTATTGGATGAATAGAATGATTCTTTTGGCATATTGACATGAAAAGCAGCGACGCCTAACCGCGGTTGCAGGATGCCCGCATCCATAGCCCACATTAAGCCGGCATTAGCATCAAAATACATTGAATTGGCTCTGAAACCCGGCTCAAAAGTCGCCATCTCATGGGTAAATGTACCGGACACCTCATCATATTGGTCGGGGAAAGCCAGTTTGCCCATATCAAGGTGTTTATTGACCACACCGGCCTGCAGGCCTAAGCTGATGACCTGTTTGCTGATATTTTTATGATAAGCGCCGGAGAGAAAAAACTTATTGACAAACAAGCTGGACTGATTCGTAAGATCACTTAATAAAACGGCGCCCCAACTGAAATGGTTTTTCCGGGCGTATGCCTGCCTATCGAAACCCACGGCAAATGTGCTGTACGGCGATATTGCGCCCCATTGCCTGCGGTTATTATTCACAAGTCGCCATTCTCCGTCAAAGTTTCCTGTATTTGCCGGATTCAGTGATAATCCGGAAAAAAAGAATTGCGAAAAGTGCACATCCTGTGCGTTTGAAACACCCATCGCCATTACAAAGCAAGCAATCATGAGGAGTTTATTATTTTCAAATCGCAAGACCATTGGTTTTTCTATGGTTTTAAACTGTTGTTCGCTTATAATCTTGCAAATATAAATATTTTTCATAAATTTGTAATATAAATATGTATTTTTGAGGAGATTCTATATAAAAGGGTATTAATTACGGACGAATAAAAAAATAATTGTAACCAACGATGAAAAGAATTTTACGCAATCTGGTATTGGTTCTAATGGTCATTTCAGCGACAGCAACTGTTTCAGGTCAATATAAACGGGCTACGGCTCAATTCACGGCAACACCGGTAAAGGGCTGCGTGCCACTATCAGTGCAGTTCACCGACATTTCGATAAAAGGGACAGCCAATATTGTTGCGTGGGAATGGAATTTTGGCGATAATACAGCACCCAGCACATTAAAAAACCCGCTGCATACGTTTACTCTGGTTGGTAACTTTAGTGTACGCCTGCGTGTAAAAGATCAAAACGGTTATTGGAGTTACTGGAGCCAACCAACAGTTATTAATGTTTCGGATACATTCGATGTAACAATCAATGTTAACCCTACCCTCCTCTGTCAGCTCCCTGCAATCGTCGCCTACAGCGTTATCAGTCCTTCCTCAACACCAAAGATGAAATACCAATGGAACTGGGGAAATACAACCCGCATTGTAAACAGAAATATTACCACACCGGGTAATTATTGTGTTACTGTCACTGTCACTGATTCAAATAACTGCGCAGCAACCTACAAAGGATGCAATGCCCCAATAGCCGAGCACGTAGTAGCCAGGATTACAGGACCAGACACCGTTTGCCAGGATATACCCACCAATTTCACTGGCAACACATCGTCGGGTGCATCAATATACAGTTGGGTGGTTACAAACCCAACCATGTTCTATACTACCCCTAACATCACGCACACGTTTGCCGATTGCTTTTTGGGCACTGCCTGCAAGCCAGAGCAGGTACAATTAACTGTTTTCAGCGCCAGCGGCTTATGCAGCAGTACAGCCAATAAAGATGCTATTATTGATTGCCCTCAGGCCGTTTTTCTGGCTGACACCGACTGGGTTTGTGGCTATCCGCAGGATACACCTCCAATGAACGACCCTGTATGTTTTACCGATATTTCGTCGGCATGCGGAAAAGTTACAGGATGGGACTGGACATTCAGTGGCAGTTCAACCGCAACACAGCAAAACCCCTGCCATGTATTTCAGCGCGACCAGCCACGCACGGCCTGTCTGCTGGTTACCTCAAATCACGGATGTAAGTCAGATGTAGAATACTGCCAGGATATTATCGAACGTCACACCGAGTTCACCATTGAAGCAGACACAAATAAGGGGTGTATTCCGCTTATCGATTCATTCTTTATTAAAATATCCAACATGATATTTGGCATTACCGAAATTGAATGGCATATTGACAAAGATAACCGAACAGGTACATTTGTTCCATATGATATTGAGATCACTTTCGATACACTGCTTGTTTATACCTTTACTGAATTTGGCAGATATAGAATAACAGCTATTGTAAAAGACCGGGTTTGCGGGCCTGACACTGTTGAGTTATCCGAATACATTACACCCGGCGATACAACCAGGCCAGATTTTTATATTGACAATATTATTTCTAAAGATTCTGTCGCATATATTATTGACGATATTGTCCGGTTTATTGACAATACAAAAGGTGGCAGTCGCAAAGATTCATTCCCCGATGAATGGAATTTCTGGTGGGACTTTGATTCGCGCGATTTCAGAACTTCATTTAAAGAATCAACAGGGCAAGATACTGTTGACGAAAACAGCTATTACACCGATTCACATCAGAACATTACTAACCTTAGTCCTGATTTTTACCGGCCGGGATGGGTTTCTGTTGCTCACTGGGCTGAACATAGCGGATGCCGGAGTGACACTGTAAACAAACCCTTACTGCTCATTGGTCCTCAATTGGTTGACTCCTTCTTCGTTGTTCCCAAAGAGCTCAACGATACCGCATACCCGCTGAAGGTATGTTTTAAAGCCAAAGCATGGCAAAGCGACAGTATGGTATGGAACTGGGGCGATGGCACAAAAGACACGGTATGGTTCGATGCAGGGGGCAATGTTCATTCATCGGTTAAAATATATCCCGGGCCAAAGTATTACACTACCATCAATGATCCGATACTGGCAAGCCCGATGATTTTTGACGCCACACCTAATCCCTGTACGCTTAAATTTGTTTATCCACCCGATCTTAGTTTTCCGCATAATAAAGATTCCGTAACCTATACATTTGACAATTGCAGCCATTGCCCCGACTCAGTACAGTACACCATCTGCCACTGGTATAAGCCATCGGTATGCGATGAATCCTATTATAGTAAATGGCCGGTAAGCAAACGCTACCGCCGTTGCGATTCAACCTATCATAACCCCGACTATATTGTAGCAGTTACTGCTTTTGGCTGCAAGATTGACAGTTTCCAAACCGTACTATCGAACCCATTTCCCGTACACGATACGGTTAAGGCGTCGTTCAGCTTATCAGACAACCAGGATTCAATAGGCCGCGATTTCTGCTGGAACGAAGTGATACGCTTTAACTCCGACAGTTCACATTATCAACAAACAGCTACCTGGCGTCTGCATCAGACAAAAGAATTTCCCAATCAGAATGTTACTATTGCAACTACAAATCATGACAGTATTGAATTTATTCTTAACGAATATTTCTTCCTTGACACAGCCAACTATCCCGACAGCGTTTACTATCTCCGTGGGTATTTTGATGTTGACCTGCTGATACAGGGCTTTAACGGAGAACTGGACAGCATACGAATTAACCGTTATATGCGGATTCACAGGCCCTATGCCGAATTTTTTATTGCCGATACCCGGGACTCGCTGTTATACGATACGGTTATTTGCAAAGGCCAGTCATTAAAACTCAAACCGTATAATAATCCTTTGGCAAAACCCGACACTACCCATTATTCATATTTCTGGGATTTTGGGACAGATACCGTAACCTCGCCTTTCTCTCTGGCTGAAACCTACTCTTACGACACAGCGGGCTTTTTCTTCCCCAAACTTGTCATTACCGATATTCTTGGATGTAAAGACACAACCGTACTTCGCAACCGAACCAAATATCTTGCCGATGCACATATCCGTGTGAACTCTATTGATTTTCAGGATACAGTATTCTTTAGCAATGGCAAATACCAGTTCTGGTTCACCAATTATAACAATCACTGGATATATCACGACACCATAGTATACCGCGACTCAATACTTATTGAAGAAGTAATAGCGGACTTTATCCTTGACACCAGTTTTAACAAACCCTGCCAGTTGCAAAATACGCATCCGCTTAATATTCGCGATATGACTACGGCCTGGGTGAACCGGATTAATTACGAATGGAAATACTATCCTGACGGTAATGCCGACTATCTGTACGATACCACCACTTATGTACCGGACACCAATACCCCGTACGATCGCTACGGCAAATATCCCTACGAAACCACACCGCCGTATTACTGGAAGACACAGAAAAGTCCGCTTTTACATTACAGCAACTGGAATATAGACACCATACGGCTCATTGCAATTGATTACCTTGGATGCCGCGACACGGCATATCAGATTGCATATATACATCCTAAACCATTAGGAGGATTCTACACTAACGATACCTTGCTGGCATGTTATCCTACAAGCCAAATCTTATTTAATGACACCAGTCATGTGCTTGCCGGCGAATCCATTGTTTCGTGGGAATGGGACTTTGGCGATGGCACACCACGCAGTCCGCTTAAAGGACCTTATCATCAATACTGGAATGCCGATTTTTATGATATACTCTTTCGTGTCACCTCGGTCACCAGATGTATTGATACAGTATTTAAGCCCAATTATATTCATGTTATCGGGCCGCGTGCAACAATTACTCCTGTCTCTACCGACTTATGTCTTGAAGAAGGGCCACAATTTACAGTTACCGACCCGCGTGGTGTAGTCAAATTTATTTGGCATCTCAGTGCCGATGAAGCGACTTTCTTCGATTACGAAGCACCTTATAAATTTCCGCACGACTCACTGGATAATACAACATTTACACAAAGTTTTCCCAGTTTTAAATACGACTCGGCAAATACATATCAATGGTATGTTGAATTTTCGGATATTGACACAGGAGGTTGCGTGGTATATTATCCCAACCGCGATGCAAACAATAATCTGCAGCCATCATCGTTATTCCCTCCCGACCTTACTGCCGAAAACATAACCGTAAATCCGCTGGATGCATATTTTTATGCTGCTGATACGGCCTGCGGTGTGGGCGCTCCTGTTCGTTTTATCAATAAAGTGATTGATTCATCCAGCGTATCGAGCTGGCAATGGATATTTGGCGGGCCTGCAACTTCAGCAACCTCTTCGGATCCCAATCCAACCAATAGCTACACAGCGCTTGGCGGGCCTTACACCGTGCAGTTACTCGTTGAGGCATGGTATGCCGGCGGTCTAAAAAGATGTGCCGACACAGTAATTCATTCGCTCAATGTTTATCCTCCCCCGCAGATTGACACGGTCTATGCAAACCGCTATTTAATCTGCCCGGGCGACACCACCATGCTGCATACCCCGGTTATTGACAGCATCAGTTATAACTGGCAGCCGGCATCGGCTTTCAGCGGATCGAACACCATTCGTGAACCTCATGCAAAACCTACATATCCTACACAATACCAGTTGATCATTACTAAAGATGTGTCGTTCTGTAGCGATACCACTACACTCTTTGTAAACACACAAACACCTATTGACTTCACCTTTGGAGTGCTTGAGGGCGGGAAACAGATCATTACCGAAGAGATATTCCTCCCTCTGGGTGATACGGTACGGCCCTTTGTTATCACCACTCAGAAAACTGACACTATTATTTGGGTAGATGCAACATTTGACAAGTCGGGCAAAGTGGTGTTGTTCCCTCAAACTTCCACCGATTACAAAGTTCGAGTTTACGATACGCTTGGTTGCCCGTATGTTGAGAAAATACTCAAAGTTACTGTTTCTGATGGCTCAGTGGATATGCCAACAGCTTTCTCCCCCAATGGCGATGGAATCAATGATATTATCAAATTCGACGGCCGGGGCATCAAACGGCTGGTTGACCTTAAGATATACAATCGCTGGGGACAAGTTGTGTTTGAGACACAGGACATCAACCAGGGCTGGGATGGCAAGTTCAACGGAAAGATACAAAACGTAGACACTTATGTTTATACGCTTGTGATCGAAACGTTGAAAGGTACACAGATGACAAAAACCGGGACATTTGTATTGTTAAAATAGGATAATCCCAAACTATGCAATAGAAGGTTTTCTATTGCATAGCGATTAAAAAAAATATACCTTTTAGACACATTTTCAATTGCTTAAAAGATTATTTTTCTAAATCTGGATAATCCCAACTAATTCAAATAGTTCGTTTCTTTGCAGAGAATTCTATTGAAAATTTGGGATAAACCCTGATTTTTCAGTTGATTAATCTCAACTGAAAAACGCTCTTTAAAATCAATACCTTTGGTGTTCAAACCAAAGGAAGATTTTCTACGGCGGTATCGCTTTCGCAAAGCTACAGCGAACAAAGCATCGCTTTCGCTATTGCATAGCTACAGCGAACAAAGGGTTACCGGGTACGTTCAACCGGAAAAACCGTTTGAGCTGTTTGCAGTTTTTAAACTGCAAAATCCCGGATAAAACTACTGCGCTACAACTCAACAAGAGCCCCGGAACACCAGGACTCTTGTTATTCGTATAGGATATGAGGTTCCCGAAGCCCGGCGCTCAAAGCAATTCAATTACTTTCATACACCGCTTGCGGTATGCCACAGTACCATATCCGGCCTGATGTTCAAGCGACACCTTCAGCTCGTGCTTCAGGTCGGGATAATCGCTGATTTGGCCAAAAAGAAATTCAATGGAATAAAATTTAATACCAATGGTCATTCCCGGATCATTGATATAATCGAATGCCTTACTGATTAGTATTCCCCTCTGGTTTGCATTCAACAGTTCGGGGTTCAGCATAAAAACACGCATGAATAAACGAATAACACTGGTATGTCTGCATTCTTTAAGATGATTCACCATTTTACCAACTGATTCTTTCATCAATTGCGGATTTTTCTCGGCGGCTAAACCAACAACCCAGGCAGCACGCATCGCCAGCTGGCGATTATCCACCAAAGCCAATGCTAGCACCTGATTAAGTCGCTGATGATTATTTCCGACATCCTTCACGACCTTATCAACCAGAGCCCGCGAACTGACAACCGATAAAACAGATTTATAATCCATAATACAACACAAAATAACTGAATTCAGTAAAAATTATTAACATATTACCTGTTTTTTTAAGCAAAAATAAGAAGAGAGAAAAAAGACTTAATGGACAAAATTAATGCTTGTATGTGGTTCTAAGCTAATAACTATATAGCTTTGGAGAATTTGAAAGCTATGAATAAAAAATTTGTGTTAGCTGTGGTTCGAAAAGAACCAAGAAAAACGGCAAGAATAATGGAGTCCAAAACTACAAATGCTATGATTGTAATCGCCAGTTTTTAGCAGGTGAACGAATTAATAATCAAGTACTTTGGGAAGAATATTCTAAAAGAAAGCAAACCTATCATCAATTAGCCCAGCAATATGGAGTTTCTGTACGTACTATACAGAGAAGACTTGATAAAGTTGAAGTAAAACAGACCTTCCATAAGCCCCGTTTTAGTGTTATTTTAATGGACACAACATACTTTGGTCGCAATTTTGGTGTTATGGTATTTAAAAGCACAGAAGGTCATCATTTGTATTGGCGATTTGTAAAACACGAAACAATAGCAGGCTATGTTGAAGGCATAAACTATATACGATCTCAAGAAATAAACATCAATGCGATAGTGTGTGATGGAAGAAAAGGTTTATTTAACGCGTTGAATGAGTATCCTATTCAAATGTGTCAATTTCATCAAACAGCTATTATTACTCGTTATATAACCAGA